>Ga0233431_1000057_pt1:147500-250365 | contig 250365 bp, 214 predicted proteins | sample SI_118_April2016_FD_179867 | JGI IMG/M metagenome (GOLD analysis project Ga0233431, IMG submission 179867) | Seawater microbial communities from Saanich Inlet, British Columbia, Canada - SI_118_April2016_200_MG | ecosystem: Environmental > Aquatic > Marine > Inlet | place... | reverse complement strand
ATAGTAAAAGTCTAGATTTTTTTTAATTTAGTAATTTCAGCAGGTTACGCTGCCTGTGTGGGAATAGTTACGGGAACCTAATCCACCATCATTTTTATACCTTTTTAGCTTATTTTCATCACCCCAGCTTTCACCTGTATGCCGTCTGAAAAATCCAGGTCAAGGGTTTTAGGCGTCTCATCGAGGATGCTGTATTTGTTGTCGCCGTTGCCTAAACCACGGTCTTTGATGGATGCCCGTGTCAACACCAGCCTGTCTCCGTAATCAAACAGGGTGATAGATCCTTCGATGGTTTTTCTCTCCCACTCCGTCGTTGTATAGGTAATTTCAGGCTCTCCAATGTCGTAATAATAAAAAAAGGTGTTTGGGCTGTCAATGACTTCTGTCAGTATTGCCTTGCCGATTTCGAGGCAGGAAGTTGCCCCCATATCTTTCAGATTGTAAAGAATGAAACCGATCAGTGCATTTTCAGGGGTGCCGTATGTTGCCCCTTCGACCGTATTGACGACTTCCAACGAGTTCTGTGGCCTCGCACGTTTTTCTATCATGTAGGAGTTATCCCAGCTTACAGGGGAAAAATATCCGGGGAGAGGATCCCAAAGTTTCTTGTACCCATGGGAGTTAGCATAGGCAAAAAAATTTTCTTTATGATTTTCAGGCTTGAAGGCGCCGAATAATTTACGTGTCGGTTTAAAGTACACCTGAATCGTTTCACTGTGTGAAGATATGTTCCCGGACAGGCCGATAACCTTCAGCGTATAGATCCCTTCCGTCAGATCTTCCAGCCGATTTCCCGCCGCGTCCGTATAGTCAGTATCAAAATCCTTTGTCGCTCCGCCTAATACGATTCCGCCAAAATAATCCTCTGTAACCAGTACTTTGTTTCCAGGATAGTAGAACCCACCAGGAGAATCCACCAGATCCGGAGCCTTATACAGGTTATGGGCAACGCCGTCGGGGTAGTCCTGTTCTATGGCACTATCTTGGGTTATCCCGGTCAATTCATCGACGTCGCTTTCCAATGTCCTTACGGGTGTTCCTGATGCGGTTTCTCCTTTATAAAGCTCTATCCTTATATTCCCCGGTATTTGAACTCCATCAGAAAAAAGCCCGATCACGTAAAAATCGCTCTTTTCACCAAAATACCGCTCATCCAAACTGGGGTATTTAATTGTGAACGTCTTGCCGAAATATTCTGGACTCGAGTCCAGGCATGAAATTGTAAAAATCAGCCCAAGGAAAACACCAAATGGAATAAGCCTTTTTACAGAGAATAGAATCCGGTTGACGAACCGTTTTTTCATTGCATTTCCATATCTATTTTATGGCAACTCTGAGCCGGATGCCATTCTCTTTTACCGACTACAATTCCCGAATCGCATCGAACTGTGCCGGATACTGGCTGGGGTCGATGCGTGCCTGGATGAGTGTGAATTGCTTCGACTGCAGCGCTTCTCTCAACGCATCGGCATACTCCGACTCCGTGCCCACGGAGACTCCATTGCCCCCGAAGGCCTCGGCGAGCTTGACGTATTCCGCCCCCTTGAACTCGGTGCCGACCACTGCCAGATCCTTCTTCATCTGCTTGATCCTGATCTGACTGAGCACCTGGTCGCTCAGCACCACGATGACAGGCGCCACACCCAACTGCATGGCCGTCTGCAGCTCTGCCATCCGCATTGAAAAACCACCGTCGCCGCAGAGGCTGACCACCTGCCTGTCTGGGAAGACCAGCTTAGCCGCAATGGCCGAGGGAACGCCAAACCCCATGGTGCCCAACGGGTTGGACATCAACACGCAGTTTGGCTGAAACGGGCGCCAGATTTGACTGAGAATCAGCTTGGAGGCGCCCACATCGGTGGTCAGTATCACGTCAGGGTCTGTTAATTCTCGGGTAATATCGGAGACCCTCAAAAGGGACAACCCCTGGGTGGGCAGCGCCAGGGCGTCATACACATCCTTGCGATAAGCAGGGGCGACGCTCTCCTCCCATTTATGTTCTTCCGGCAGCGATTCGGAAAGCAGCGTTAAAATTTCGGCGATGTTGCCGACCAGTTCCATCTCAGCGTGGTAGATCTCATTATAGTTGGTTACCCGATCGATGGTGATCATGGGCTGGCTGTACTTCCAGGGCTTGGCCAGTATATCTGCGGGGTCCAACCCGATGCCGATGATGAGATCGGCTTTCCCCAGGATGGTCATCTCCAGTTTGCCGCCGATAAAAACGCCGGCGGAATAAGGGTGGTTCTCCGGCAGCGCCCCCTTTGCCTTTGGGGTGCAGAAGACTGGAGCACCGATCCCCTCGGCAAAAGCCTTGAGTTCAGGGTATGCGCGATCCCAGCGTACTCCCATGCCGGCGATGATGACCGGCGCCTTCGCCTCCCGGAGCCTGTCCACCACCCGGCTAAAGCCTGCCGGTTCCTCGGAGTAGAGGCGCGTCATAACTTGCTTTGAAACCGGGGGAAGCGGCTTGTCGGCGACTTGTTTCAGAACAACATCGTCAGGGATGTCCAGCTGTACCGGGCCGGGCCGGTCCTCCAATGTCGTTCGAAAGGCCCGTTGCAGGGTCTCGTGGGCCCACTCGGCCGACAGCGACGCCGTCCACTTGGTGATGCCCTGAAAAACCTGCCTGGCGTTTAAAACCTGCCGCAGTAGAACCTGTGTGGCCCCTAATGGGTAGTTCTCCGACAGGACTAATAGCGGGGCCCGATCTAAGTAGGCATAGGCCACACCATTGGCTACGTTGGTGATACCCGGTGAGATGGCCGTTACAACGACACCGGGTATTCCGGTCAGCTCGCCCACAACGCACCCCATCATCGCGGCCGCCGTCTCGTGCGTGTTGAGGACAAACGGGATGCCGGCCTGTTCGGTAGCATTGAGCAGTTCAATGGTGCCTCCCCCGCCGGGTATTCCGAAGATGTACGGTACGCCCTCACGCTTCAACATGGTAGCGACCAGTTCGACAACATTTGCCATGGTGTTCTCCTTGTTCGTTTGGGGAATCGGAAAAAAATTCCTGACCCAGTGGACCCGCTCCTGGTTACCCCCCGGAAGGGATGTTTGATTTTATAAAACGGTAAATAAGGCTAAACAAAGATAACAAAGATCCGATAGGATTGGTAGTCTTTTTGATTTCCGGATAAACCGAAGCAATAGGTCGCTATCATAAAAAGAAAAATAATAAGTAAAGAAGATTCATCTCCCGATTAGTTGTAGTAGTTATGGCAACAATAAGTGGATAATCTCGAATTGAGCAGGTGTATCTTTAGAGGATTCGGGGGGTCCCCGTGTAAATCAACGGGATCTTCGACAAGGCTTCGAGTGAAATGTTAAAGAATTAAAAAAATCTATTGTATCTATTCCTTCGAATATAGCAGCAAAGTTATGGAAGAAAGACAACTTAATTGGAGAAGAACCCATGTTGAAAACATACTGAAATCAATCGCAATGTAGAATAATCCACATGGAAATCATGCCACCCAAGAGTTTGAATTTTTCGATTTAGCTGAACGCAATCAATATCGGGATAATTCGGCATACAGCTTTTCATACTCCAGATAAACCCGGGTATTAAACCCTTATCCATCCCCTTTTCTTCCAGACGATGCATCAGTGATTGCAGATGGCTATTAAAAACGTCCATTATCGATCCTCCAATATATTCGGCTGGCTGGCGGAGGAATTCTTACCAGTTGAGTTTGTCGATGCTAGTTGCCGGCGGTGTCTCTACCGCACAACTCCTCGAGTTCGGAACAGCAGGTTTGAAAAGGCTTCCCGAAATGCCGTTATTGAGGACCGCGCGCCTCTTGCTAAAAACTTTTAAGTATGTTTGCAGGTGCACGGTTAAAACAAGATGCACGAACATCCGAGAAGCCAATCTTAATATCAACAAAAATTGAGTGTATGGTGATATCTGAACTGATAAAGAACAAAAATTCACTTTCGGAACTATTCTAATTCAATTCGCATGCCAATATTTCATTACCATTCAACTTTTTAATGCGTCCGGAATAATTTCTTCATGCAAAATGGTCTCACCTATTTCTCAATGTTCGATAACGATCTGTTCTGAAAATGAAAACAGAATAATCGGGAAAATCTGTTGAGGGATATTTCATCCGGGAATTCGATTAGAGTGGAAATAAAACATGATTGGGTGTCTGGAAAAAACAGACCCCAACTGTCAAATCTATGGTGAATCATGTCAGAATATGAACTGCTGCGTCAGCCGTCATAACGCCTTTCTACCGAATCCATCATGGGAGCAAATTCCCTGGCAGTCAATCAAAACAATTGCCTAACTGCATAGAATTTATTGACATTTTTCGATCCTTCCTTTATCACATCCTTCAGGAGCCTGCACATGCACAAATATTTTTTCAAAAACTGGAGACCCCTGTAATGGCCCAAAAACCGACTTATGTAGAATTGGAGAATCGGATCGATTCACTTGAAGAGAAGATTCGAGTATTGAAAGAAGCCGAAGAGGAACGGAAACGGTGTAGGCAAATATTCGATTCTGAGGAGAGATACAGAGCCTTGATTCATGAAATGGGCAATGGGTTTGCTCTGCATGAGATTATTTTGGACAAAAACGGCACCCCCTGTGATTATCGTTTCCTGGAGGTAAATACCGCGTTTGAGAAGATGACGGGTCTGAAAACCGATGATATTATCGGAAAAACGGTTCTGGAAATCCTGCCAAAAACCGAATCCTATTGGATAGAAGCATACGGCAAGGTTGCGCTGACAGGGGATTCCTTAACATATGAGAATTACGCTCAAGAATTTGATGGATATTTTGAAGTCCTTGCATACAGCCCTAGAAAAGGAAAATTTGTCACCATATTTACGGATACAACAGAACGAAAAAAATCTGAAAAAGCGTTAGGGTTCACACAGTTTGCGATTGACAGGTCCTCTGATGCGGCTTTCTGGATGGGAAAAAATGCTCAGTTTATTTACGTAAACGATATGGCATGCCGTTCCCTTGGCTATTCGAAAGAAAAACTTCTAGGCATGACCGTTTTCGATATCAGCCCGGATTTTCCTCCGGAAACCTGGCAGGCGCATTGGGCTGAGCTGCAGCGCAGAGGTTCTTTTATCTTTGAAACCACGCATCGCCGCAAAGACGGGAATATTTTTCCGGTAGAAATTGCCGTAAACTATGTAAGGTTCGGTGAAGAGGAATATAATTGTGCATTCGCAAGAGATATTACAGACAGAAAACAGGAGGAAGAGACAAGAGAAAAACTAAAAGCCCAGCTGCAGCAGGCTCAGAAGATGGAGGCGATCGCCACCTTGGGAGGCGGTATTGCCCATCAGTTCAACAACGCTCTCTCCCCAATCCTGACGGGTCTCAATTTAATTGAGATGCATCTGCCTGAAGGATATGATATCTCCCGGTATGCAGACCCCATGAGAGAGTCTGCTCACAGAATGTCGAGTCTAACGAACCAGCTGTTAGCGTATGCCAGAGGCGGAAGATATCAGAAAACAACCCTATCCCTTGATAGTTTCTTAAAAAACACATTGCCGATCATCGAGCACACTCTAAAACCATCTGTTCTTGTTGAGACGGATATACCCCATGATATTCTGGGTGTAGAGGTTGATATGACACAGATCCAGATGGTACTCTCTGCGATACTATCCAACGCTTCAGAGGCAATCGAAGAGCAGGGCCGGATCCGCATTGCCTGTAGAAATGAAATGATCGCGGATGAATCTGTTGAAAACCTGGCAGGTTTAGCGCCGGGGTCATATGTCTATCTGAAGATTGAGGATGATGGAAAAGGCATGGACAGCGAGACAGCTTCTCAGGTGTTTGATCCTTTCTTTACAACGAAGTTCCAGGGCCGGGGCCTTGGAATGGCTGCGGCTTACGGCATTATCCGGAACCATAACGGCGCGATCTCTGTTGAATCCGAATTGGGAAAAGGTACGACAGTGCATATTTATCTACCGGCGGCCTATATCGGCACCATAGAGAGAACAGCGACAAATCCGCCATTCGAATCATGCTTTGATAATGTGACGGTTCTGGTAATTGAGGACGAAGAGATCGTAATGGAAATGACGACGGCATTGTTGGAAAAAATAGGGTGTCGTGTTCTACAGGCAAAAACCGGCGCTGATGCTCTCGATATGGCCAAAAAGCAAGTTGGTGGTATCAATCTGGCCCTTTTGGATATAAAACTGCCTGACATAGATGGAGATAGATTATACCCGCTTCTTATAAAGGAGAGGCCGGACCTGAAGGTGATTGTCTGCAGCGGCTATTCTATTGACGGCCCGGCTCAGGAGATATTAGATGCCGGCGCCGAAGGCTTTATGCAAAAGCCCTTCGGTCTGAAGGAACTTCAGGCTAAAATAGGAAAAATCCTCGACGATGGATGAGGCTGAAAAGGCGGAGGATGGGAGTAACCCGATGTCGTACGACCCTGTTCAAACATATATCTGGGTGTGTCTCATCTTTTTTGGGGGAGGATTCATTCAAGGAGTATCCGGGTTCGGATCGGTTCTTTTGTCATTACCGCTTTTGGCGATTTTCCTCGACATCAAAACCGTCATCCCCTTAACGGCCCTTGGGGGCGTTTCCGCATCCTATGTGCTCTTATACCAGCTCCGGCAGCATCTGGACTGGAAAAAGATCCTGCCGATTTTTATCGGCGCAGTCCTCGGTATCCCTGTGGGGGTCTATTTTCTCAAACGGCTCGACACGGGTACGATCCAGTTGATCATCGGGGCGATACTCACCCTGTATGCACTCTACGGCCTGTTTTTCCGTTCATCTAAAAAGGGGATCGATACACGCTGGGCCTATGTCTACGGTTTTCTGGGCGGGTGCCTGGGAGCTGCCCTGAGTGCCGGCGGGCCGCCGGTGATTATCTACGCTTCCCTGCAGGAATGGCCCAAAGACCAGATCAAGGCAACCATACAGGGGTTTTTCGTCACCGCCGGAACAGCGGTGGTGGTATCCTTTGCAATGGCCGGTGTTGTGACCGAAACCGTGCTGGGTCTTTACGGCCTCTCATTCCCATTACTCATGCTGGGGACCTTTCTGGGCTCCCGACTATACGGTTTTCTCAAAGAGGCCCACTACAAAACCATCATGTTCATCCTACTGGGTTTTCTGGGAATTTTCAGCATATACCGTTCCTGACACCTTACAGAGAGGAACCGTACGGGTTGAGAGTGCGCCGGCAGAGAGGTCGATCTGAAGGATATGGGTGCATTTGTCGGAAATCACCAACGTATTCCAGAAATACCGTACCCTTGCCGATGTTCCGATCGGGCAGTGTGAAAATTCAATGGAAACGACTCTATCACTTCCGGGTAAATTTGCAGGAGTTCCATAATTTCTTTATCAGGCTGCGAGAATATTTGACCCCTTCCGGTCCGGCCATAAGAAGCCCCAGTCCCAACATGCCCCAGCTAAAAACATATGTCCCCATACCCAGGAAGGCATAGAGTGCATCCTGTTTGTTAAAAGATATGGTATGGCCGATAAACATCGCCCCCCAACCGACCGGTTGATTGCTAATCAATAAAATGATTCCAACCCAAAATTTAATACTAAAGCCCATAAAATATTTACCTGGAAGGATTTGGTTCTGAACTTCGTTAACCGCCGGAAGGGAAAATTAAGATGTTATCCGGAAATATTGCGAAGAAAAGACTCTTTAACAAATTCGGTTGAAAAAATTATCAAGACACATCGGTTATCACAAACCCCAGGAGCAGCAGATTGTCAACATAATAATCTAAACGAACCCGCCAAATAATCAGGATAACCTATTCAGGTATCAAGTATGGGGTTCCAATAAAGGCAGATAAATTAGCTGTCTACAGGATCCGTTCATTGACGGGCGTAATCCATTTCTTCACAAAAAAAACCCGACTGGTTCCCATCAGGGGCGTGGTGCCGGACCCTTCCGAAAATATTCAAGGCTGTGTGTTCAGGACCCGGTGTCCCAAGGCAGGTGAAATTTGCCACATGAGGCCACCTGCCCTAAAGGAGGTGGCGCCGGACATCCCCCATGGCTTGCTGGTTTGCATTCTCCTTGTGTATGACCTCAAACCCCAAACGCTTAAGGGCGGTGGACATATCCTGGGCATCATTGACCGGATTTTTCAGGGGTGACGATTTGTATGCTGAATTTCCGTTGACAAGAGCGATGCGCCGCTTATGAGTGGTTTGAGCGGCAAAGGAAATGGATAATCCGATAGACACGGCAATGAACAATCAAAGGACAGGAATGGCAAACCGTTTCATCGTCTTATGACCTTTTTAGAATCTTTAGGGATTATTCTATATGATGATTATCGAAGATATCGAACAGCATCGATTGAGGGGTAAGGCGAGAAAAACGCCACGACCCCTCAAATAAATACCCGCCCCACTTGAATTTTCCGGAAATCAGTCCTCAACCTGAACTGTCTTCTGCCCGGCCCTTGAAACGAAAATGTGAGAAAACTCGGAATCTTCGGTTGCCCCGTGCCAGTGCTTTTCTCCGGTTGAAAAAACGATCACATCACCGACGGTAACCTCCCGTTGCTCGAATTCAGTGGCCACGATCCCTTTCCCTGCGGTAACAATAAGGATCTGATCGCTCTCATGGGTGTGAAACTTGTTTCTCACCCCTTTTCCAAAATTGACAACCGCCATGTTATAGTCTCCCCCTTCAGGGATCAACGGTTGAACGCTTACCGCACTGGTGAAGAGTCGGGTTTCCCGGGGAGTCTTTGGAACATCATTCATGCTAACGATATGCATTTTAACCTCCTGACTGCTTATGCAGAGTGAGAACCATCAACTTATAATAAATAACCAACAATTTTTTCAAATTTACCGGGCACTATAAATTCTTGGGCACATCTTCAAACGGCTGCCCCGGGTTTATGGGGCTACGATACCGATAGAAGCACTTTCATGAAATCCTCCCGGCGTTCGGCCACGAGTTCCATGGCGCCCTGTGCCTGGTCAAGGGGGAAGGTATGGGAGATAATTTTTTCAAACGGGATTTCACCGGCTTCCAGCCAGTCAACGGCTTTTTGAAAATCTCCATGATTATAGACCACGGTTCCCACAAGCTCCAGTTCGTTTAGGGTGATTTGGGGCAATTCGATGGGTACCGGCTCTGGAAAAAGTCCGGTAACCACAATCCGCCCCCCTTTGTTCACTAAGGCCAGGGCCTGCCGAACAAGAACCGGGGCGCCGCCGCAGATCATGATGATGTCGAATTTTCCGCCATGATCCCTTTCGACCCGCTCCACCATATCCGGATCTTTGGCATTGTATGCGGAAGCACCGCTCAAATCGGCAGCCAGGTTGAGATTGTATTCGTAAAGATCGGTGACAACAATCGACTCTGCACCGGCTAACCTTGCGGCGACAGCACTTAAAATACCGATGGTGCCGCCCCCCAGGACAAGGACGCTCGAACCGCCGCCCACCCGAGCCCTTCCGATGGAGTGGATCGCAACGGCCAGCGGTTCGGCCAGGGCCCCTTTTTGGAAGCTGGTGTTGTCTCCCAGAAGGAATGTGGAATCGGACGGGGCGAGAAACTCCTCGGCAAAACTACCCTGCCAGCGGCCCATACCGGGAAGTGTTTTCTCCTCACACAGCTGGGGTTTTCCGTTGCGGCACCGGGAGCATCGACCGCATAACCTCAGGGGCATAACGGTGACCCGGGCCCCGGGTTGAAACCCGATTACGTCTTCTCCGGCCTGGACAACGGTGCCGGCAATTTCATGGCCCAGGACCACCGGCGGTTTTCGAAAGGGGTGGTGCCCTTCATAGGCATGGAGGTCGGATCCGCAGACACCGGTAAATTCTGTCTTTATCAACAGTTCATCCGGCCCCGGAGACAGTGGGTCGACCTCTCTGATGGCTATTTTGTGAACATCTTCCAGTACGGCTGCTTTCATCGCGGGGCTCCTTTTTGGTGGCGTATCATTGGAAAAAGAATACCAAGAAAATCAGTGCTGGTAAAGGGCCTGTCAATTTTTAAAAGTATCGGTACTGTTCAGGTTGCTTAGACTGTAGGCTAAAGTCTGTTAGTCCATTACGCCCGCTCTATCTGCACATTGATTGAAGCAGGGCGCCCAAAACCTTCTCAGCCTTCATAATTTTTGATTGGCAGTTAGAACTGTCATGCTCATCAGAATACCTCAGCCTAAATGCCTACAGTCTATCTACCTGATTCGTTACTGCCATTTCAATTGCTCCTATCCTGATTCATAGTTGATTTTCCGATGTTGATTTCCCGGTTGACATGACGAATTGTTTTTGCCATATTCCGTTAAGTCAAGTCTGAATTGATTCTGCTCTTCGACTTGTCTATTTATGACAGGCATTCCTTTTTGCCGGTCGGCCTCAAATGATGTGCTATTATCTCTGCTAGCTAATTGCCCTATGAATCAAATATCATTTTGAGGGGATTTTTAGCCCACAAAAAAATTACTTTGAATACATCCAGCTTTTATTGAGCACAAGCTCATGGTTCACCTTTTATTGAGTATGCTTTGTACGGAACCGTCAGCATTTTCTTTTTAACAATTAAAAGGAGGGTTCAAATGGGAAAAAAAGTCTTTTTTGCAGTGGCAGGTCTTCTTTTCGTTTTAACCATCATTCTAAATCCGGCTGTTTCGGGTGCAAAGGCAATAAAAATGAGAGTTATTCATGCCTATCCGGAAACCACCCAGCACGGCCGGAACATGCTCAAATTCCAGGAGTTGACGGAAAAATACACCAACGGGCGGGTTAAGGTCACCGTGTTTGCCAACGGATCGATCTGCCCGATTACCAAAGAGGTCACCACCGTACTGACCGGTGGAGCCGAGGCACTCTATAATGTCGGCGGCATCATCGAATCCGTGGACAAGGCCGAGGCCATCTGGACCATACCCTTTCTGTTCAGAACCGCGCCCGGGGATGTCCGCCATATCCGCAAGGCATTTCTGGACCCCAGGATCGAAGGGGTTTTAAAAAAACGGCAGATGAAAAAGGGGCTCTATCGGCTGGGAACCCCCTGTACCGTGGACGGATTCTTTTTCGGCTGCAACAAACGTCCCATCACAAAGCTTGAAGATTTCAAAGGACTCAAAATGCGGCATCCGGGCGGCCTCATGGGCGCCCTTTTCTACAAAGGACTCGGGGCTTCGGGTATCGTGGTTCCCGGAACAGAAGTTCCTGTGGCGCTTCAGACCGGTGTGGTCGACGGCCTGACCACGGTTCCCCAGCACTACCATGACGCCAGATGGCACACGAAATACGCCACCACACCCTACTGGTGCACCTACTCCCTGCCGTTTCTGGCCAACCTGAAATGGTGGAATAAGCTGCCGGCGGACATCCGAGATATCATCGACAATAAGGTTATGCCCGAAGTCATGGAGTTTTCATTCAAAGAGATGGAGACCCGGGCTCCTGAAACCATCCAGATCATACAGAAAGCGCCGTTTAATGTTAAAGTGTCCAGCTTTACGAAAGCCGAGATGAAACGGATGAAGGATGCAACCCAGGCGGCTGGTATTAAAAAATTCCAGGAAGCCATCGGCAAAGATCTGGCCGACTCCATGATCAAAGCGGCAAGAGAATTAACGCCCAAAGACATGCTGCTCGATTAAGAATAATTCCGTCAACCCATACGGCTGTTTACTCCCTGGAGTTTTAACCCGGGGAGTAAGCGGTTTCCTATTGAAAAGGAACTGCCATGCAATTCGATGAGCGGATCGAAAAGATTGCAACCGCCGTGGACCGCCCGCTATGGTATGCCTGCTGGGTGCTGCTGGTGGGCAACACGCTTCTGGCGTTTGCAGCCGTGGTGATGCGGTACTGCCTCGGTATCGGCTACATCTGGCTCGATGAAATATGCCGGTATTCCTTTATCGCCATGGTGTATCTCTGGGCAGGACCCATCGTCAGAACCGGGGAGCATCTAAGGCTCGAACTGGTTACCTCGAGACTCAGTAAAAAAGGGCTGGTGATCCATTCGTTGATCGTCAACACGCTCCTTTTCCTTACATGCCTGACCATTGCCTACTGGGGTACGGAGCTGATCGGATTGTCCAGGATGCTGGGGGAGGAAAGCGAATCATTTGTATTTCTTATCTGGTGGCTTCACACCATTGTTTTCCTGGGGATGCTGCTCTATGCCTTTTACAGCTTCCTGGAGATTTTAAAAGCCGCGGCAAAACTTATGAACAAGAGTGAACCGGAAACAACCTGAAGAGGAAATAACGATGGAATATTGGATACTTGCTGCCGGGATTTTTGTTTTCGTAGTGACGTTTATCGGCGGCACACCCATCTGGCTCTCCTTAACCCTCAGCGCCATCGTGCTGGGGCTTTTCTATTCGGGCATGACACCTGCCAGTTACCCGTCAACCTTCCTGGGGAGTATGGACAGTTTTGTCCTGCTTGCGGTCCCCTTTTTTCTCCTCGGTGGAAATGTCATGGCCCGTTGCGGCCCGGCTAAATACCTGTTCGAGGCCATCGACGCCATGGTCGGCCACATCCCGGGCGGGCTGCCGTTTGCAACGGTGGTTACCTGCATGGTATTTGCGGCCATTACCGGCTCGACCCTTGCCACCCTGGTATCCGTAGGCACCATTGCGGTGCCGCCCATGATGGCGCTGGGCTACCCCAAGCGGTTTTGCCTGGGGCTTATGTGCGTGTCCGGAACACTGGGACAACTCATCCCCCCCAGCATATACATGATTCTATACGGGGCATATGTCCAGGAAAGCGCGGCCATGCTGTTTATGGGCGGGATGGTCCCGGGGATCATTTTAGGGTTGATGATCGGTGTGGTGGCATTGGTAATGGCAAAAAGAAACGGCTGGGGAGAAAAGAGAGAGGCGTTATCCTGGGATAAGCGATGGAAACGCATCTTAAAAGGCACACCGGCCATGGTCATGCCGTTTATCGTTCTCGGAGGAATATACACGGGGCTCTTCACTCCCACCGAAGCGGCTGCCGTGGCATGCGTATATGCCATCGCCATAAGCTATTTCTTCTATCGCGGCCTGAATAAGGAAACCCTTTCAGTGGCGGTCCGTTCAGCACTCAGCACCAACAGCATGATTTTCCTCATCGTTGCAGCAGCCGTCCTGTTCGCAGGACCGCTGACCTATGCCGAGATCCCCCAGAACTTGACAAAGGGGATGATCGGCCTGGGTTTCGGCAAAATCGGATTCATGTTTTTATGCATCGGGCTGTTTCTGGTTCTCGGGCTGTTCCTGGACCCGCTTCCGATCCTCTATCTGACCATACCCATTTTGTATTATCCGATCCAGCACCTCGGTATCGACTTGATTCACTTCTGTGTGATCACCATCATATGCATGCAGATCGCCCAGGTGACCCCGCCTTTCGGGGTGAGTCTCTATGCCACCAGTCAGCTTTGGAATGAACCGATTCAAAATGTCGTCAAATCGGCCCTCCCCTTTCTGATTATGACGATTCTCTCACTGCCTCTGTTCCTTTTTGTGCCCTGGCTGAGTCTTTGGCTGCCGAAACTCATGGGGCATTGACGAAAGCGGATGACAGGATCAAAGGAATAAAAATCTGATGCGGGGATATCGATAAGGACGCCGGTGGTCACGCTTGAGCTTCAATATTTGCGATGCTTTCGAGCGCCTCCCAGCGGCGGTATGCCGTCTCTATGTCATGTTCCACTTCAACCATGCGCATTTTGACGTTTCGGATCTCGTCTTTTTCTTTTTTGTAAAACAGAGGATCCGACAGGGTTTCATAAAGCGCCTGCTGCTCTGATTCCAGAACCTCTATTTTTTGGGGCAGGTCTTTAAGTTCCCGTCTTTCCATATAGCCGAGTTTCAGTTTCTTTGGGGATTTGGGCCTTTGCCTGTTTTTACTGTCGGCTTTTTTATCCGGCAGCGGCTGTTCGGCCTCGGGTCTTTGAACCAGCCAGTCGTCGTATCCGCCGGCGTATTCGACGATCCGTCCGGCCCCTTCAAAGACCAATGTACTGGTGACCACATTGTTTAAAAAGGTCCGGTCGTGGCTCACGAGCAGAAGGGTCCCTCTGTAGTCGACCAGAAGTTCTTCCAGCAGTTCCAGGGTTTCGGCATCCAGGTCGTTGGTGGGCTCATCCAGCACCAGAACATTGGCAGGTGCTGTAAAAAGCTTTGCCAGCATCAATCGGTTCTTTTCTCCGCCTGAAAGCACATGTACCGGTGTCCGGCATCTTTCCGGCGTAAAGAGAAAATCCTGGAGATAGCTGATGGCGTGGCGTTTCTGGCCATTGAAGATGATAAAGTCGTTTCCTTCTCCGATGTTTTCCTGAACGGTTCGGCCCTCATCCAACCGAACCCGGAGCTGATCGAAATAGGCCGGCTCGAACCGGGTGCCGTGCCGGACGGATCCTGTGTCGGGGATGATTTCCTTTAAAAGGATCTTCAACAGGGTTGTCTTGCCCGCACCGTTGGGCCCGATAATTCCCACCTTGTCTCCGCGCATGACCGTGGTTGAAAAATCCAGAACCACCGTATTCCGACCATGACAATGGGTAAGCCCCTTTGCTTCCATGACTATCCTGCCGGATCTTTCCGCCGCCTGAACCTGGAGCCTTACGGTATCGATCTTTCTTCGGCGCGCCCGGTATGCTTCACGCATCTTTTTCAGGACCCGCACCCGGCCCTCGTTCCTGGTTCTGCGGGCCTTTATGCCTTGCCGGATCCAGGTCTCTTCCTGTGACAGCTTTTTATCGAACACCCGATTCTGTTTTTCTTCCGCATCGAGGACGGCCTGGCTCCGTTTTAAATAGGTCTGGTAGTCGCAGCCATAGGATATCAGACGGCCGCGGTCCAGTTCCACAACCCGGGTGGCGACCCGTTTTAGAAAGGTGCGATCGTGGGTGATAAAGAGAAGGGTTTTTGCATGACGAAGAACAAAGGCCTCGAGCCAGAGGATGGTATCGATATCGAGATGGTTACTCGGTTCGTCAAGCAGCAGGATATCCGGTTCAAGCGCAATTGCCCCGGCGAACAGGGTGAGCCGTTTCATGCCCGCAGAGAGATCGGCGAATTTCAGTGCCGGATCGAGACCGACCCTGGACACAATGTTTTCGATCCGCCTTGACACCTCCCACCCGTCTTCTGTGTCCAACAGGCGCTGGAGCTTATCCCGACGGTTTGCATCTACGGGGGAATCCGATTTTTCGGGGGTTTTACAGATCCAGTCGTATTCCACAAGCGCCCTGCCCGCCTCACCGAATCCCTGTGCGATCACATCGAATACGGTTCCGCCGAACCCCCGGGGCACATCCTGTACCATGGCAGCCACACCGACTCCGCTCTGCCGCCAGACATCGCCCCGGTCCGGAAGAATCTCCCCGGAAAAAAGCTTCAACAGGGTGGACTTGCCCACACCGTTGCGTCCCAGCAGGCCTATCCGCTCCCCTTTTTCCACCTGAAATGTTATGTTTTCAAGCAGCGGGGGATCACCGAATCCCCAGTACACGTCTCGCATGCCGATCAGCGCCATGCATCACTCCTGTTTCGTATTCGATGTTCAATGTTCAGTGTTTGATGTTCAAAAATCGCCTTTCTCTGCTGTTCAGTATTCTCTTCCCATAGGCATTTTGTTTCATAACCTCATAACCATGCCATTGGAAAATGGAATATAGCAAGAGCGCTCAACTGTGCTCCCGGGTCTTGTGGAAAGAAATTTCAGGCCATTGGTCCATGGTGTTTTCAAGCCGCCATTGACTGGGGGCCAGAAACGTCAAATGTCCTTCGGCATCGTTGGCCAGGAATCTTCCGTTCTCCTGCTGGAAGGCCTTGAGTCGATTCCGATCTTCACATTCCGCCCAGCGTGCCAGTGCAAACTCCACCGGTTCAAAGACCGTATCGGCGCCGTATTCATTCAACAACCGGGCAGAGGTCACCTCAAACTGGAGAACCCCCACAGCCCCCAGGATGTAATCACTGGTGCCTATGGGCCGAAACACCTGGACCGCCCCCTCTTCGGCCAGTTGCACCAGGCCCTTCTGGAGTTGCTTGGCCTTCATGGGGTTTTTCAATCGTATTCTCCGGAAGTGCTCCGGGGCAAAGTTGGGAATACCGGTGAACTTTAAGGGTTCCTTTTCGGTAAATGTATCTCCAATCTTGATGGTGCCGTGGTTGTTAATGCCGATGATGTCCCCCGGGTAAGCCTCTTCCACATTGGTACGGTCCTGGGCCATCAAAATGGTGGCATTGGCGATGGCCACCGATTTACCGATTCGGTGGTGCACGACCCGCATCCCGCGCCGAAACCGCCCCGAACAGACACGTAAAAAGGCGATACGGTCCCGATGGGCCGGATTCATGTTCGCCTGAATCTTAAACACAAATCCTGAAAAGGCGTCTTCGTAGGGAGACACGTCCCGGGTCTTTGTGGCTCGTGCGGTGGGAGGCGGAGACATTTCCACAAAGGCGTCGAGCAATTCTCTAACACCGAAATTATTAACCGCACTGCCGAAAAAAACAGGGGTCTGATTCCCTTTAAGATAATGATGCAGTTCAAACGGGTTGGCCGCGCCCTCCAAAAGATCCACATCCTCTCGCAGGGACTCGATCTGATGGCCCAGCAGTTCATCGAGACGCGGATCGGAAAGATCTTCAATCATGACCCCATCCTGGGGATGGGTGTCCTGGCCGGGGGTAAAAAGATGCAACTGGCCGCGGTACAGGTTATAGACCCCCTTAAAAGCCTTGCCCATACCGATGGGCCAGGACAGCGGAACGCACTCGATTTGAAGTTTTTCTTCAATATCTCCCAGCAGATCCAAAGGAGACCGGCCATCGCGGTCCAGCTTGTTGATAAAGGTTATGATCGGTGTGTTCCGCATCCGGCACACTTCCATCAATTTTTCCGTTTGCGGTTCCACACCCTTTCCGCTGTCGATCACCATCAACGCGCTGTCAACAGCGGTAAGCACCCGATAGGTATCTTCCGAAAAATCCTGATGACCCGGCGTATCCAGCAGATTGATTTCGTAGCCCTGATAGTTGAACTTCATGGCGGATGTGGTCACCGAGATGCCTCGTTCCTTTTCGATGCTCATCCAGTCACTGCTGGCGTGACGGGCGGCCTTCCGGGCCTTGACGGCACCCGCCTGTTGTATGGCACCGCCAAACAGAAGCAATTTTTCAGTCAAGGTGGTCTTGCCGGCATCGGGATGGCTGATAATTCCGAAATTCCGCCGCCGATCCACCTCTTTTTTATGACTTTTCTCCATACTGAAACCCTCAATATCGCTTTTCGACATAAAAAAACCGGGCTTTTTGAGCCCGGTTTAATATCTTCAGCTATTATAACGCTTTTATTCCAAAGGTCAATGGGGGCGGATCAATCGGCCAGGGTAACCGCTTTGGGGATTTAGAGTATTTGATTGTAATTTCTAACGGGAAATTATTGAAAAAATGAACGTCGAACATTGAACATCGAACGTCCAGGTAAGCAAGGACACCGACACTGAATAATGTATTCTGCCAATTTAAAAAAAACTGAGCAACACGCAGCTCACACGCCTCGGTTCGTTTATATTAAGATAGATCAAGCGCAGCGTCATCAATATTCGACGTTCGATGTCGGAGTCTTCGCTACCTGGACGTTCGATGTTCGACGTTAAATCTTTCCTCTGTTCAATACAAATTCAGCCGTCGAAGCTATAATTTTGATCAAAATGGAACATTTCTAAGCTCCAAATCCAAATGCGGTTACCCGGATCAATCGGCTGTTTCGGGTCCGAATGAGTTTTCAAAAAGTGCTTGAATCGCTTTGCGGCCGTCGTCGGTGAGATTACGGGTTCCGGTTCCCATAAATGTCGGATCCTCTATTTTGGGTATTTCAGCCACCCATTGGTTGTTTTTCCACGCAAACCACCCCTTACGCTCCTGGTCATAAACGTTGATCGGACGGTTGAAAAGCTTTGCCAGTTCAACACCCCATCCGGTGCCGCCCTTGACGGTATCATCGGTCTGTATCCACCCGACGGCGATCACATGGTAGCCCTTGTTGACCATGTGAAAGATAGACTGGATGACCTTCCGGATTTTTTCAACATTTGAATAGTTTCGACCCATGCGGGCGGAAACGATCTCAAGGCTGACGTCTCCCTTGTCGAGTTCTTCCGAACCGAGCACCCGGACCCCTCGGGTGCGCTCAATGGCGTGGCCCTCGAATGAAAAGTTAACCTCCTGAATTCCCCAGCTTTCGGAAAGCCGTCCGAATTCGGATTCGGTGCCCTTGTGGCCCCCGCTGTAAAGGGTGATATGCGAACGATCTTTCATTTTGTTATCTCCTTAGCGTCTGTTGGTCTTGTGAGTAATTTAGTTTCGCGGGATGCGTGTTTACGACCTATTAATCGGTGCACCGTGGCGTGTCTATACAATGTAGCGGTAAAGATAAGCTGCTTTTTCCAAATTGCAACCGCTGTTTCCTGAAATAAACCACGACGTTGAAAACAACAGGATATCAATGGAAATTTGAAATATCCCTCCTTAAATGGTAACAATCCGGTCAAAGGCGTCTCCATTGACAAACCGACATGCGGAATTATTTGAAATAGACTCTCAACATAGCCTGCAATACGGCAGCGGAAATAAAATTCATGTGGAACGAATCGGCAGATGTGATCATCGTGGGCAGCGGATTTGCCGGGCTTTCAGCGGCCATCGAGGCGAGAAAAGCCGGTGCCTCGGTTCTCATCATGGAAAAAATGGGCGGATATGGGGGCAATTCCGTTATCAGTGACGGGGTGATGGCTGCTGCCGGTACCGAGATGCAAAAACAGGCCGGGATCTCAGACTCCCCGGAGTTGATGTTTGAGGATATGATGAGAGCCGGACTCGGCCTGAACCACCCGGATCTGGTACAAACGGTAACCGAATCTTCAAAAGAGACATTCGAGTGGACCATCGACTATCTGGGTGTCCGATATAAAACCCGGGTGGATCAATTCGGCGGACATTCGGTCCCCCGATCCTATACGACCCATAACCGATCCGGTTCGGCCATTATGAAGGCATTGCTGGCTAAGGTCCGGGAACTTGGAATGGATGTCCGAACCCGGATGCTGCTTAAAAACATCCTGAAAGATGCCGCCGGAAAAATCACAGGGGTGAGGGTTCGAGACGGATTTCGCTATCCGGACACAGAAAGCGGCAGGGACATACAAATTCAGGCAAAAAGCGCGGTGGTTCTTGCCTCAGGCGGCTTTGCCGCAGATATCTCCTTTCGAAGCGTCCAGGACCCGAGGTTAACGGAAAAAATCGGTATCACCACAAAGCCGTACAGCACGGCAGAGGCGTTGAAGGAAGCCCTGAGAATCGGAGCGACTCCGGTCCATCTGTCCCGCATTCAACTCGGTCCGTGGGCATCTGCGGATGAACAGGGGTATGGAATAGGCTCCGATTTTTCAGGATATGTGGCCTTTCCATACGGAATTATGGTCCATCCGGATACCGGCAGACGGTTTATCAATGAGCTGGCAGATCGGAAAATTCGGGCGGATGCTATTTTGAAAATAGGCAGACCCTGCATCGCCATTGCCGATGAAACCGGGGTCCGTGTATCGGGCCAAGGAATCGATCATTGTCTTAAAAAAGGGGTGGTCAAGAGTTTCAATACCCTAAAAGACCTTGCCGATTGCTATCAATTCCCGTTGGCGCCTTTGGAAAAAACAATAAAAAATTTCAATCGGTCCGTTGAAAACGGAAAGGATGAGGCATTCGGAAAGCCGATATTGAAAGGAGCAAAGCCGCTGACGAAGCCCCCCTATTTTGGAATTCGCCTCTGGCCGAAGGTTCACTACACCATGGGGGGGGTAAATATCGATAATAATTCTCGGGTATTGGATCTGGACAATCGACCCATTAAAGGGCTGTTTGCCGCAGGAGAGGTCACCGGCGGCGTCCATGGCGCCTGCCGGTTGGGAAGCTGTGCAATAACCGAATGCCTGATCTTCGGCCGCATTGCCGGCAGAAACGCCAGTCTCCTAAGAGAAGGGGCTATTTTCGCGTAATCTCACCTCAATAGACGGCCATGAAAAAAAAACGCCGGGGAATACCCCCGGCGTTTCGGTCTTTTACCGTAATTGATTTTTTTAGCTCAACCGATACCGGTTCCCCGGTAGACAGTCGCCTCCCTATTCGGCCTTGTGGATTTCATAGGCATAGATATACTCGTCCACCCGGGCCTTTCCTTTAACCCGGTTGCCGTAGCCGTTGACGTTTTCCTGGTAATAGAGCGGCATCACATAGTTGCTGGCCATGGCATCGGCCATGATGGCATGCCTCAGTTTTTCCCGTTTTGCATCGTCCATGGTGGTGTTGGCCGCTTCGATGCGCGCTTCGAGTGCCTTGTCGGTGAAACGTCCCCGGTTGTTGCGACCGTAGGGAGATTTCCGTTCACGGAAGAAGTTGTTCATGGTCCCGGTCCAGGACAGCATACCCCATCCCACCAGAAACATAGGGGATTCATTCTTGCTGATCTTTGGAAAAAAGACCGCCTTGGGCTGAGCCACGAGGTTCAGATGAATACCGACTTTTCGGAGCTGGGCCGTGATGGCTTCGGCCACCTGCTGATCATTGATGTACCGGTCATTGGGAGAGTCGAAATTGGCTTTGAAGCCGTCGGCATAGCCGGCCTCAGCAAGGAGTTTTTTTGCCGCATCCGGATCAAAGACAGCTTGTTGAATATCCTGATTGAAACCGGGTGAATAGCTGCTGACGATCTGGGTGGCCGGATAGGCGCTGCCTTCCATGACATAATCAATGATGTCTTGAATGTTGATGGCACGGGCAATGGCCTTTCGGACCCGGATATCCTTGAACGGATTGGGTTTTCCATCTGGCAGGCCCGGCTGCATCTCAGGCGCCGGCCCCCCTTTGTCGGTAAAAACATCGAACATCAGGTAGATGACCCTTGCACTGGGGCTCCGGCTGATGTAGGTGTCTTTGTTTTTTTCGATCCGGGGAATATCCGGAATGGGAACCCCCCAGCAGACATCGACTTCGCCGGAGATAAGAGCTGCAACCCGGGTGGCATCTTCCGGTATGGGCCGTATGAGGACCCGTTGATAATCGGCCTTGCCGTGGTGCCACTCATCGTTTCGGACCAGCTCGAGATGATCATCCTTGACCCATTCCACAAACTTATAGGCACCGGTGCCCACTGGATGGATGGCCAGGTAGGTGTCTTTCTGCTCGGCAAAATACTTCGGCGGCACCATGCTGATGTTGGTGAGCATCAGCAACGCTTCCGGTTCCGGTTTCACGGTGACGACCCGCAGTGTATGGGCATCCACCACGATCAGATCTTTGTAGTTGGGCACAACGGCCTTGAATTGGCTCTTTTTATGCGTCTTGGCGCGTTTGAGCGAATAGGCCGCCGCCTCTGCGGTAAAGGGTTCGCCGTTGTGGAATCTGATCCCTTTCCGCAGCTTGAATTCCCAAGTCAAGTCATCGACCACTTTCCAGCTTTCCGCCAGGTCCGGAACAATTTTTAAATCCGGATCCAGTGTGACCAGGCGGTCATAAAAATTGGCCTGGATTCCCATGGTGGTCGTCTCGGATCGAAGATGCGGATCCAGGGTGGCCGCATCCCCGCGGAATGCTACCACCAGAGGTTTTTCGGCACCGACGGCAGTGGTTGAAACCGTCAAGAGCAGAACCGTAAACAGTGAAATCAGCAAACGAATCTTCATTCATAACTCCTTTCAATCGGTTGTATTCAATAACATGGACAGATAAGTATTTTCCCATCTACATGGGAGGGTTTTTAATGTAGATGAGCCTCGGGTCTGAAAAGCTCCCCTTGAGCAGAACGCTTGCGATCACTGTCAGGTCACCCCCGGCAGTTTCTATGAGTTCCGCGGCCGCCCGGACCGATCCCCCGGTGGCGATCACATCCTCCACCAGGCATATCCTTCGGCCTCGAATTCGCGCGGCATCCCTCCCGTCAAGTACCAGGGTCTGTTTCCCCTGGCTGGTAATGCTGGTGACCGGCACGGTCATGGGTTGGACCATGTATCGTTTAATGGTCTTCCGGATCACCGCATAATAGGGATGGTTGAGACAGCGAGCCACCTCATGAGCCAATGTAATACCCTTCGCCTCGATGGCTGCAATCAGGTCGAAACGATCCAGAAGGCCGTCTGTGCGGAATCGTTCCGCCAGCAGACGGGCGCATTTTTCATTCAACTCGATATCTCCCAGCATCACGAATGAGGCAATACGGTGATCCGTACCGGCCAGGGTGAGGATCGGCAGTTCCCGTTTAAGATCCGGGGCAAGCTCCAGTAAAAATGTCTTTTCTTCATCCAAAATGGTCATCCGCCGGGTCCTCAGCTTTTCAGGAAATTTTTAACACGGTAATTCATCGCCATAACAAAAGGCACTACCTATAAAGAATGTGAACCCGTGTCAAACAGAATTATCCGTGCAGAATGCCTTATATTAAATTGGCCGGTTCCGATATCGTTTCCATCCACCTGCGCCTGTCGGAAGGATCACGCGGTCTGCTAAACCGTAAACGGCTCGCTAAAATGAAGCCGGATGCCCTGCTGATCAATACCGCCCGTGGGGCGATTGTTGATGAAGACGCCCTTGTCGAGGCGTTAAAGGAAAATCGCCTGGCCGGTGCGGGGCTGGATGTGTTTGCTGTGGAGCCGCTGCCCGTATCGAGCCCGTTGAGAACACTGCCCAATGTTCTACTCACCCCGCACATCGGATGGAAAGGCATCCTTTGTGTCTCTGAGCCTTTGTGGGATCTATTTTTATTAAGGGAAAATGGATGTTGCGGTTGCTTTATCCGTTTTAATAAATTCTTTATCATTATCCCAGACCACCCGGATCAGGTTTCGATCTTCATCAACCCAGTATGAAGCGGACTGATCCGTTGTTTCCACATATCGATACAGGCTGCTTTGATCCGGATCTTTACCCATGGCCTTTAATTTTTTATCTTTCTTCAAGTGGAACTCAGCCGATTCGAGCAGGTGATAAGAAAAGGTTTCGTTTTCAAAGGAGCGCCGCTTTACGATTTCAAACAGGAGCAGATCCGTTGCCGTGTGATCCGGGATGGCCATCCTGTTTTCGGTATTTTCCGGATCCGGCCTGAAGATTCCCCCCGGAGTCTTGTTTGCCGGTTTCTGCTCAAATCTCACGTCCACTTCGGCAGTGTCCGGCCATTTTATAATCATCCGTTGGGGTGTCAGATAATTATCATCCATGCAGTAGGTACTTATCTTGATTTCACTGACCCTGCCGGCATCCCGGATCACGAACCGGTGCTCGAAAAGAAGGGTGCCCCGTCGGTACGGCAGCTCTTTTGCCACCGCATGCAGATACCCCGCCGGCTGCCGGTCGATCCGGTAGAGATACCAGGTCTCGGAGATCTTTTTTTCCCGCCCGCCTTCAATCACCCGGACATCTCCCATTCCGAATACGATACTTTCGGGATCGTTCTTGAGCGCCGCTTCAAGCTTCGGTGTCATGGGGGTGTAGCTGGTGATGGATCCGCCGTCATCGGACACCGTCACAAAGACCCGATCCCCTTTCCGGGGATAAAAATAGATCTCCCCCCCCACCCCCGGCTTCTGCCGTTTGTGCAGTACCGAAAGACATCTGCCGCTGAATCGTTCGGGAATATTTTTTGAATATGCGCCTTCCAGTTTAAAAACAGCCTCCTGTACGGAATACCGTTTGCCGTTGTTGACCTGCCTCACCGCCTCGACAACGGCGATGGCCTTTATTTTGGATTCCTCGATTTCTCTCTGATAGTGAGAGGGCGGCATCACCGCATGGGCGCCGGCATGGATAGCGACAATGAATAGAATGACACCGATAATGAATATATTTTTCATTTCTTGGGCGGTGTCCCGCGCTGATAGATGATTTTATTTTTATTGGTAATCTTGTAGTAAGACGCTGTCGACATGATTTTCTCGATATTACGCTTACTCTGATCGGTGGTATAATACACCTGGTTGCCGAGTCGAGTAGTCTCTGTGTACCCTTTATGTTTTTCGCTGGGACAACGCTTCAGCATCTCACGACTCCAACGCCATTCATACTTACCAAAGATGAATTTTTTGTAATAGACGGAGATCATGTACGAGTGCTTGCATTTGGGGGTGTTTTTCATCATGGCTTGGAGAAATTTCCCCTTTTTATTGAAGAAATCACGATAGAAGGGCACGTCGTATTTCTTCCCCAGGCGAGCAGTATTTTCAGCCCACTGTTCCGTGCAGTTGTCCCACTGTACTGTTCCAAACACTCTTTCAGTTTCATTGAGAGTCTTTTCCAATTCCCTTACTTTTATATCCCGAAGTATTTTTGTTTCCGGCCCGGCAAACTGCTTAAGTTTGTACGCCCCGAAATAGCCCTGATGATTGCTGAATTTATTTTTAAACGCCACGATGTTTGTGGGGGTATCGGCTTTATATTTCCGAATGGCATTTGTTTTTATCGAGCCCAGACAGCTCGGAAGCATCTGCTGCAGAATGGACAGGTTCCACGCGATATACCGGTCGAGCCCTCGCTGAAGGGTCGCCATGTATTTATCGCCTGATTTTTTCTTTGCATTCTGGCTGGTATAGGCCGGTTTTTTCGGTTTCGATTTGGGCGGGGCGTACGGCTTTTTGGGTTTGGGTTTGAACGTCTGTTTGGGCGGTACGTAGGACGGTTTCGGTTTGGGAGTATACCCGACCGAAGGTTTTTTTTCAGGCTCCGGTTCCGGCGCGATTATGGTCACGGAAACGCTCGCCTCGCCGGCCCGGCCGGCGGAATCCGTAACCGCAGCATATAATTTAACGGTGGCATCGGTCTTCTCTGCAATACCCGTCAGGGTCCCTGAAAGGGCATTTTTGCCTGACCGGCCGATGACCATTCCCCTTGCATCCACATCCACGGTAAACGGCGGTTCGAATTCTTCTGGAACCGAAATGGCGAACCTGCCTGTTTCTTGGCTGTCAATTCGGGCCGGCGCCTTGAGTGAAATCCGGTAGGGTTCTACACTGAAGGTTTCTTTTGCCGTTTGTGCTGTGCCGCCCGGAGCGGTAATCTCTGCCTCGAATTCCGCTTCATCTCCGATTTTTACCGCGCCACCGGCAAGCCGGATCCCTGTGCGCTGGTAAGTTTTTTTTGGATCCCGCTTGTATTCCCGGGACAGCGTGTAGATCTCCTTACCCGTCCGCTTGTTTCGGGCGGTCAACCGGGTCTGGATGGAATCGATCCCTTCGGCCATATCAAAGGCGGCATACAGATGCGGCAGCTTGTCGTTTTTGAGAACCGGCTTGTGGGTTTCCCCCCCCAGTGTGTCGGTCACCCAGATCCGTTTGATTCTCAGGGCCTGGTACAACTTAAAGGATTTTGTCGCCTGAAAGTCGATCTCCGGATCAGCGGCCAACTGGTGGGTCAGCCCCACGGTATATGACCCGTTTTCCAGATCCTTTAAACGGAATCGGATCCGGTAATCCTTCACTCCTCCGGACTCATAGGCCTGAACGGAATGCTGGTACTCAGACACCGGGTTTCCGGCCCCGTCGTAAAGCTGCCAAATGAGATTGGATATCAGCGGCTCCTCTGTATCCGGATGGGGGACTTTCGCCTTTAAGGCGATGATATCCCCGTTTTCAATGGGGCCTTCCACGGGTGCCCCATCATAGGTGCTTCGGGTGGCAACAATTTCAAACGCGGGCAATGCATCAGGCAGTTCCGATACCCCTTCATCGATATAGACGATTTTTTCCACCGGTTTGAGTTCATCTTCTTCGGCAGGGGCCGGTACTGTGAGCTTTACCTGCATTTGCTCGGTTTTTTCTTTACCGTCTGAAAGATATTTCGCCTCGATGGATACCGCATAGTCGCCCATGGCGGCCTGCTCCAGGATATACCTGCCGTCAACATCTTCCGTAAATGAGCGCATACTCTGATCAGGCACCCCTGCCTTTATGATTGCGCCGATCACGGGCTGCTCGGCACCGTCTTCTTTCCGCACACGGAGGCTGATAACGATCCGGGTTGTCTTGGAATAAAATTCCTCAAACTCTGCGATGAGCTTCTTTTTTTCTTCTCCGTGGTACTCGGCCCGTTCAAGGGCTTTGTCCTGGTCTTCAGGAATATCCCGGCTCTTTGTAAAGATGTATTGCCACTGATCCCACCAGACGCTGTGGAATTGCAGGGCATCTTCAATCCGTTTATCAAAGGCCCCTTCAAGTTCGGACTCCGGTATGGCCTCCTGCTTGATCTTGAGGAGTTGTTCCTGCAATTTGATCCGGGACACGGCCACCTGTTTAATCAGGTTCATGGCCCGCTTTTCATCTCTATCGGGTCTTCCGGTAAGATTTTTCGGGCCGGTCAAGGTGCGGAGGCCGGCATCTTCGATCCTGCCCATGGCAAATTCTTTTTCCACGGCGTCTCGAAGCTTTAGAATTTTTTCGTATCGATCCACATAATCGATAAGGATCTTTACCGCTTTGACATACTCGTACTCCACCCCGCCCTGGACCTCCAGGGTCCGTTTCTGGTCCACGATCCAGTTGACCATGTCCTTGACATCCTGAACCCATTCATAACTCTGTTCGCTGCTGAGGGTCTCGATCACTTTGTCCGTTATCTTCAGTTTCCCGAGAATCCGGTGAAACGCCTTTCTGATATCCTCCACCTGGCCCATGTTGATGGCCATCTCCGCCTGTTTTCGAGCCTCGAGCGCTTTTATGGTGTCCTGGACGAATTTATGCTTCACTACGGCCCACCGGGCCGCCTTCTGGTCCCTGAAATAAGATTTTACCCTTTCTCCGGCATACTCGCCCTTTATCAGACCATCGAGCATCATGATGACCGGGTCTTTCACCTTTAAATTATTGACCAGAACCATCTCGGCATCCATGTCTCCGGTGATTCCGAAATTAAAATCCGGATACTCCCGGTCATCCAGCTTCTTTTTGATGACCTGCTGGTATTCCCGGGCGATGTTGCGGCTCTTGGCCAGGTAATCGGCGACACCCACCTTTCTCCCCTTGTACTTAAACCGGATAAGCCGCCAATGGCCGATCTTGCCGTCGCCAAAGTGGGTCGTCGACTTCAACTCAAAGGTCGCCTGGTCGTACAACGCATCGATATAAAGTGTCAGCTCCGTGGAGTAGTAGATGCTGATGCCGGACTGCATGGCCATCTGCCCCATGGCCCAGGCCGCCTGGGGAAGTGCGAGCGGCGGAACAAGATCCGTGGCAATGTCCCAGGCGGCAAGCATATAGTTGCCCTGGATGGCATTGTCCAGGCTGGAAACAAAGGGTACCCGGCGTCGCATGAACTCGGTTGTCAGGCCGGACCATCCCTGTTTATTGAAAGCATCATAGTATGCGTTAATCTCCATGGCCAGATTAAAGGCTGCCAGGGCTTTCATCCCCCCCCGGTCCACCGCATCGTTTTTCAGGTGCTCCGCAAAAGCCACGTTCGGGGCCCTTATCCCCCGGCCGATACAGCTGTCAACCAGCTTCTGGTTAAACCGGTTCTGCAGGTCGACAAAATACTTCCGCTTCGCACGATCCCTGAATCCTTCGACAAGGGAGGTTCTCTTTCCGGCATCGTCTTTGGCATCCTCCATACCGGTACGGGTTTCTCGGTAATCTTCCAGAAACTGGTCGAAACTCTGCTCTCCTCTTAGTCGACCCAGGAGCCAGTCGTCCGCGAAATCCAGCGTGTTATTTGTCTTATCGATACCGGTCGTGGCCAGATTCATCATGTGGGCGGCAGCGATACGAATCGCCGTGAGTTTGCCGGTTTCAACCATCTGTCGGACATACTCAAGGTGTTTCATGTCGGCAGGGCTGATTTTTTTCAGCTTCAATTTCGCGAAATCGCTGTTGAAACCGGAGGCAAGTCTATCCAGTTTCTTTTTCAGGGCCACAACATTCTTTGGAATGGCTACGTGATCGTTTGTTAGGACCTTGAACTCGATGTCCACCATCTCTTTTAAATCGAACAGATCAGAACGTAGTTTTTCCGCGTCCGTTATAAGCGTTTTTTGTTGATCCGTTTTTTCAAGCTGTTTTTTAAGTGATTCATACCGTTCGGCCAGGTCCTTGTATTTATAATCGAACACGGAAGATGCATTGTGCCACATGGCCTGGCGCACTTCCTTAAAAAGGCCGTTTATCAGTTTATCATTGCCTTTAATGGCCGCCCTGGCACGACCGGCGGTTGTCGGCTCTATATTCGCGTTCAGGGGCAGCACCCCGCCATAATGGATCTTAATCAACTCGACTGCCTCTCCGAACTTTGCCTCATTTTTTTTAATCACCAGTTCGGCAACAAATTCAGACAGTTTTTTATCCAAAAGGTTTTTTTTGGACAATTCTGCAGCCATGGAGTCGTCGCTGCGGTTTAAGTACTTTGCGGACTTGAAAAACAGGTCCATGGGCGTATAGTTCTCCCGGCCCTTCATGATATCGTGTTCGAAATGACGGATCATCTCCATGGACAAGCCCGGGCCGGTGGCATGCTTTCCGAGTTCAATTTTGTCATTGGCTTTGCCCATATAGGCTTCGTTGGCAAGATGCGTCAGGGCTGTCTCACCCTTAACGCCTGTTTCTGACGGTCCATCGGGGTTTAGCCTGAAAAGTTCTCCGGCTTCCATGGCCTTGCGGGCGAATTCTGCACCGTGTGGTCCCACATACACTTCGCTCCTGGCCTTGCCGTGCCGTGTACAGACGGCATCGAATTCCGTTGGCCCAAGGCCGGTGGTGGAACGAATGTATTCGTCGAAGTGGGCATCCAAAGCCTTCAGCACGCCATCGTCGCTACTGACAAAACTGAAGTCGATGTCCCCGGCAAACCGCATGGCCTGAGGCGCTTCGGCAGCCCAACCGCCGATTCTTGAAAGATAGGCGGAATTCATATCGGCATCCAGCCCCGCATTCCTGCAGGCAAACTGGATTCCCCGTTCAACATGTCGTCTCCGGGATGACAGAAGCTCCATTTCCACGGGGGAGCCCCCCTCGGGAAACCGTTCCCCTAAAAACCGGGCAAGCATCTTATCGCCGCCCACGTTTTCGATATGGGCTTTCACCTGCATCACATGGAACATGGTTCCTTTGCTGTTGGCCAGTTCTTTAAAAAACAGAAAGGGTTCCATTTTGCCGGTCCGAACAGCCTCGAGGTTCCGGGCAATGCTTGAAAGAAGGTCTGTGGGTTTGAAGTATTTCGTCAGGTCGTAATCAATTTTCTTTTCATTTTCATCCGGCTTGCCGGATTCTTGTTTATCCAGCCGGTTCCGAATCGTGCTAAGAAAATATTCAAATGCCGAGCCATTTTCTTCGAAAGCTCCGCCGGTTTTGGAATCCTGCTTATCCTTTTGTGAATCTTTACCTTCCTTTTTTTCTGTGGAACCCTCTGTTTCGACTTTTTCCTGTAAAGTATTCAGAAAATTCCTGTACTCCTTTTTCTGGGGATCCAACCGGACCGCTTTTTCTGCATCCTGAACCGCCTCGTCCAGCTTTCCCAGCGCATCAAAGGACTCGCTCCTGTAGAAATAGGCTTTCCCATGGTCTGGTTTCAGTCTGATGACCCCCGAGTAATCGGAAACGGCCTCCTGGTACCTGCCCATGTTTTGATACAGCACCCCCCGGTTGAAGAGATACATATCGCTGTCCGGTTTTAATTGGATGGCCCGGCTGTAATCCGCCAGCCCATTTTCATTCTGCCCGCTCTTTGAATAGACAAATCCCCGGAGAGAATAGGCGGGGGCATGATCGGGTGCCAACTCGACGGTCCGGCTCAAATCGGCCAGGGCCGCCTTGTCTTTGCCCAGCCGGTGGCGGGCAATCCCCCGGTAATACCAGACAATGGCCTTTTCCGGGTCCAGATCGATGGCTTTGGAAAACGATTGGTCAGCCCCGGCACTGTTCCCCGTATTGAGCTGTTCAACCCCCTTATTGCTCCAGGAGACCGCCGAATCTTCAGAAAATGCCGCTCCCGTAAACACAGAGATAAAGAATGCCACACCGATCAGATAGAGCGCACCTGTTTTGAGCTTCATGGATGTATCTCCCATTGCCGGAATCTATTGATTTCAGTCGCTACTGGAGGATCACGGCCCCCTTTTCTTCCGGTTTCTCCTGGGGGACAGGCTGCTGTGGCTCCGTTCTTTTTTCCGGTCTCTGGTCTGGTTTCCTCTTTAGTTTCGGAGGTGCGGTGACCCCTTTTATGAGTTTACCGCTGACAGGGTGGTGAAACGCTTGTGGCTTCAATTCAAAATATGGGAGGAAAAATTTAGAATATTCGATGCCGGTGACAAACGACAGTTTCTTTTTGTCTTTAAGCAGCGGGTTCAGCCAGTTGTTGATGTAATTGATCAGGGCTGAATCCGCTTTTTCCGGTTTGCCTGCTTCGAAAAGCATTTTGTATGCCGCTTCGGTTTTTCCCATCTGGATCATTGCCGCAGCCTTCATCAGACCGGGCATCGGTTTCAGCATCCTGGCGGTATCGTCGCCCGGATTGCGGGCCAGTACAGATTCCATCCGGTCAATGGCCGGAAGCGCCAGGGCCGGCTGCCCGGCCAGAATGGCGCCGTGGGCAAAGAAGAACCAGTAATCGGGGGTGCCGGACATCTTGTCCTTCAATGCCAGCAGCATCTCGCTGACCAGGGTCATGGGCAGTTTGTTTTCGTAAAGGATGTGCCAGACATTGTCTTTGTAAAGCATGCCCGCATCCAGTTGGAGGGCCTGTTTGAAAAGACTGTAGCCGATATCCGTCATGCCGGCCTTATATCCTTCCACCGTCCGCTGCACCACTTCATCCAGTTTGAGGTTGTCCTTGGGTAATTTATCCTTTCCCCAGGTGACGCGGACCGGAAACAGGAGGCCGGTCTTAAAATCGTTTTCCCCCAGCCATTTCTTTCCGAGCTCATCTCCTTTTTCTTTTGCATAAAATAAATATTTTATACCCTTGACTGCATTTTTCTCGACGGGGCCGCCGTATCGGTAGTAGAACCCCAATTGCCGCAGCGCACGCGCGTCGCCCTTGGCAGCCCCTTTGCGATACCACTTGACCGCCTCTTTTTCGTCCTTTGCGCCCCCCTGGCCGTCTTTCAACATACCGGCATAATTTGCAGGGGCTTTTTTGTCACCTTTTTCCGCGGCTTTTTTATACAGCTTCCGGGCCCTGGGCAGATCGATCTTGGTCCCGGCGAAACCCCACTGGTAGAACCGGGCCAGGTTGTTCAATGCCTGCTGGAAGTTATTGGTCTCAACGGCCCGCTCGTACCAGCGTTTGGCGGCTTTCATGTCTTTTTTCACCCCCCAGCCGAAATCGTAAAAAACCCCCACATTGTACTGGGCCACGTAATACCCCTTTTTGGCTTCTTTTAAAAAATATTTAAAGGCTTTCTTGTAGTCTTTTTTGACCCCCTCGCCCTTTCCGTATAGAAGGCCGATCATCGTCCTGGATCTGAACTGCCCCTGGGCCGCCGCCTTTTCATACCACTGCCTGGCCAGCTTAAAATCTTTTTCAACCCCGTCTCCTTCATAATAGATGTCTCCGAGATGTGTCTGGGCAAAGGCGTCTCCGGCCTCGGCCAGGGATTGGATCCCGGGAAAAGATTTTTTATAAAAAACTTCGGCTTTTTCCTTGTCATGCTCAAAGTCTCTTCCATCGTAATAAAGTTCCCCCAGGGAATAGAGACCGAAGGGGTGCTTTTTTTCCGCAGACTGTCTGATCAGCGCCGCCCCTTTTGATAAATCCTCCTTGAAAGCAGGGGGATATCCGTACCGATATGCATTGCCCAGCAGCGCCTGATGGTAAGGACTCCCCTTTTCCGCTCCGGCTTTGATTTTGTTGTAGATCTGCGGGATGGTCCATTTTCCCGTGACCCGGATATCCCGGACACGGATTTTCATGTTGAGACTCACCAGGAAACCGATTTTATTCCCAAAAAACGTCCCCACAGCGTAAGTATCCACCAGTTTGTCGTTCAGGTGAAACTCATACTTGGAACCGATCTTTTTGATGGTAAATTTATTTTTTGAAAAACCGGTGCGGACATGTTCCGATTTTTTCCATTTTATGAGTTCTGTCCACTTTCCATTTGAAATTTTTGCGAATCTGTATTTACCGTTTCCCGATATTGTAAAGGCATAGAAATTGGCACCATCCTTCCCCCCCCACAGGACACCGTATCCATGATTATCCACGCCGCTGCTTCTTGAAATGGTACTCTCAATGGTATAGTCTTCATACTGCTCAATCGGAACATCGATATATTCAGACCATGATTTATTTTTCTGCTTGTGCTCAATCCGGTATTCACCGGAACGGACCTCGATTTCGACCTTTTTATCTTCCCGTTCCGTCCATTTATGCCGGTTGTCTTTGAAGCTGTCTTCAAAAACAATCCCCGTGCCGAACAACGGTTCGACGGGCACCGTTTGTTCCTGGCTGTTTTTTTCTGCCTCCGCTGCCGCGTCCGTTGAAACGGGTCCGGTGGCTGTCTTAATCTGCTGGTCGGAGCTCTTGCATCCGGCAAACAACAATACAAACAGAACGAAACCGATTATCAAAACGCCATCTACCCTCTTATTCATGAATACCTCCAAAAGTATTTGATAAAATGCATTCCGGCTAAACAGACATTGCAGCCCGCAAACAGTATGCCACTCTTACCCTGCGGCGGCAAAAAAAGTGACAAACCAGCGGGGTAATTGCTTGTAAAAGCCTATGGATAAAAGCCATAAAGAGATCGCTTATTAAATAACCGAATCCTGAAAGCCATTCATAGTAATATCCAATTAAACCACAAATGGCGGCAAATTTCCAGTGATACGTATAGAGGGCCCAGGGCAAACGCATTTGGAATAGTGAATCACGCTAAAGACGTTATCTGAAGAAAACTGAACGTCCTGGTAGCGAAGACTCCGACATAGAACGTCGAGTGATGTTCATTGGGTGCGCGTAAATCTTCAATCGCAGAAGGATTATTTATGAACAAAAAACCCAAATGCGTTTACCCTGTTTGACACCCCATGCCGGGTTGCACATCTCCTCAAACATATGTATCGTAGTGTTATCCCTACTCAGGCAGCAATATATGAAAGATATCTATCGGTAGTTTTTAAAACCTGTCAAGAAACTGCTAAAGGAATCGTGACAAGGTGACGAATATCTGGATCGCGTTCGGGTTGACGTTGTTTGCGGGCATGGCCACCGGCATCGGCAGTGCCATCGCGTTTACAGCCAAAAGGACCAACTACCGCTTTCTTTCAGTGGCCACAGGGTTTTCCGCCGGTGTGATGCTCTATGTTTCGTTCGTGGAAATCTTTATCAAAGGGGTTGAGGCCCTCACCGCAAGATATGGCGATTATTGGGGGCACTGGATCAATGCTGCCTCTTTTTTCGGCGGGATGCTTCTGATCGGCATCGTGGACAACCTGATTCCGGCTCCTGAAAACCCCCACGAAACGCACTCGGAAGAAGAAACGGCGCCGCTTCACGACCCCACGGCACCGATGCCGGACTTTCACGCTTCGGTCAAAAAAGCTCCCGAAGCCACAGATATCGGCGCCCACGACCATGGTCATCATCACAGCAAGTTGATGCGGATGGGCCTGTTTACAGCCCTGGCCATTGGGATTCACAACTTTCCCGAAGGCCTTGCGACCTTTCTTGCCGCCCTGCAGGATCCTTCCCTGGGCCTGGCCATTGCAGTGGCGGTTGCCTTGCACAACATCCCCGAAGGGATCAGTGTTTCCGTGCCGATTTTCTATGCCACCGGAAACCGCAAGAAGGCGTTCACCTATTCTCTGCTCAGCGGTCTTGCGGAACCTGTGGGTGCCGGGATTGCATATATCGCACTTCGGTTATTTTTTGGCGGCGACTCAGGCGTCATTCCGCCCCAGGTGATGGGGATACTCTTTGGAGGGGTCGCCGGCATCATGGTCTATATCAGCCTGGATGAACTCCTTCCCACCAGCAGGGCCTATGGGAAAGGTCACGACAGTCTCTTCGGACTCATCGCGGGGATGGCGGTCATGGCCCTTAGTTTGCTGCTGATGAAATAACACAAACGAGCATGTGCGGGGGTACGGATACACCCCACAGTGTGCCAAAAACTTATACAGGAGGCCAAAAGATGGAGAACACCGCGGAACGAATCACTCAACTTGAAAATGGAGTGGACAAATATGAAAACGCCCTTAAAGGCGCTTCATCCGATGTGCTCACCCGGCGACCTGACGAGGAAAACTGGGCGCCGGTTGAAATCATCTGCCACATCCGGGATGTTGAAGAAATCTATCTGGATCGGTATAAGACGGTTCTTTCACTCACGGATTTTAAATTCAAGCTTGCTGAAGCCGACCGGTGGGCAGAGGAGCGGCAATATATTCGAAATGACGCGTTTAAGGCGCTGTCAGCATTCCGTTCACGCCGAAAAGACACCGTCGAATTCTTAAAAACATTAACACCGGAGCAGCTGGCGTGTACCGGCATCCACCCGAAACTGGGGCGAATAACCCTTTCGGATCTTGTCAAAGCCCTGACCGGTCACGATGCCAATCACCTGGACCAACTTAAGCGGGCACTTGTGGGAAACGCATAAATGCGATGGGAAAAGCAACCATCCACTCTTTTTACGGTAACCTGAAGCCATGAACTCACAAATGCTTGTCGATAAAATAAGAAATGATCTTGGGCAGTATAAAAACAGCCGGAAAGCACGTGATCTGCAGCGGTTTTTTAAAACGGGACCCGGAGAATACGGAGAAGGGGATAAATTCCTGGGTATAACGGTTCCGATGATCCGAAAAACCGCAAAAAAATACCATGATATGGAACTGGCCGAGGCGGAAACAATCTTGAAATCACCGATTCACGAAGAACGGTTTCTTGCACTGGTCATTCTTGTTCATAAATTCAGAAACAGCGATGAAATGGGTCGGAAAAGAATATATCGAAGCTATTTGACCCATACGCGTTACATCAATAGCTGGGACCTGGTCGACACCTCTGCCGAGCATATCGTCGGTGCCTTTTTAAAAGATAAAAGCAAAAGACCATTATTCAGGCTGGCAAAATCAAACTCCCTCTGGGAAAGAAGAATTGCCGTGATGGCAACCTTTCATTTTATAAAAGAAAACCATTTTCATGAAACCCTTGAAATCGCCCGCCGGTTGCTCACAGACAGAGAGGATCTGATCCACAAGGCGGTGGGCTGGATGTTGCGGGAAATCGGAAAAAGAGATATGTCGGTGGAGGAAAATTTCTTGAGAGCACACCACCAGATCATGCCGCGTGTCATGCTCCGCTACGCCATCGAGAAGTTTGCCGAACCGAAAAGAAAAGAATATCTAAATAGACCGGGCAGTACAAGACAAGGACAGCGATTATGAAAAAATTTAAAGTGGGGATCATCGGTATGGGCGGCATGGGCCGTCAGATGATGGCAAGCATGGCAAAACACCATCGTTTTTGTGTGGTTTCGGGTTGGGATCCCGCCAAAGAATCCTGCAGCACCGCCAAAATCCTGCAGTCGGACATGAGTATCGCAGACTCCCCAGAAGCGGTGGTTGCAGACGGTAAAGTCGATCTGATTTACATTGCCAGCCCGCCTAAAACGCACCGGCCATATATAATAGAAACCCTGTCTGAAAAAAAACCGATTTATTGCGAAAAACCGCTCGGTGTGGATATCGCAGAAAGCCGGGATCTCGTCAAACAGGTCGCCGATTCGGGGCTACCGAATATCATAAACTTCAACCATGCCGGCGCCCTGAGTGCAACCATCGTAAAGGCGCAGTATGACGCCGGCCAGCTGGGCCGGGCAGCAGGCATCAGTATGAATCTGCATGTTCCCCAATGGCCCCGAGCATTTCAAACCGCAGCCGGATGGCTAAAAGGCAGGGAACAGGGCGGATACTGCAGGGAGGTGTTTTCACACTGGATCTACCTGACACGCATGATATTGGGAGACGGGATTTTAAAGCGCGCCAACGCCCACTACCCGCCGGACGGAACATCGTGTGAAACCTTTGTTCAGGCTGAGCTCGATTTCGGGGGAGTTCCGGTTTCATTAAGCGGTATCACCGGCGGAGTCGGCCCGGTGGGTGTCGAATATACCCTCTGGGGTGAAAAAAAATCCTTCCGCTTAACAAGCGGCGGGGGATTCATATCGGCCACGGGCGATGGATGGAAGAATGAACCGATTCCGAAACAGGAAACGAATCGGAAAGACGACCAACGGGTGCTTGATGCCGTGGCCCGTGTTCTTGAAGGCGAAAAGAATGCCATGCCCGATATGCGGGACGGGTTGGTAGTACAGGAAATCGTGGAAGGTATCCTATTCAGGCAGTGACATTCGGGAAAGAAGGTTCTAAAATGGGCAATAAAACGGGTCGATACAATGCAATAACCGATGTTGCGGGTCTCAAAGTAGGTCACTACACAGATCTTGACGCCGTCTGCGGTGTCACCGTAATAATGGCAGAAGACGGTGCCACTGCCGGCGTGGATGTCCGGGGTTCAGCACCCGGCACCCGTGAAACCGACCTGCTGGCGCCGGAAAACCTGGCGGATACGGTCCAGGCGGTGGTGCTCTCCGGCGGCTCGGTTTACGGTCTGGCTGCAGCAGACGGTGTGGTGCGCTGGCTGGGGGCAAAGGGGATCGGATTTCCCCTTGAGGCGGGACATGTCGCCCCCATCGTCCCGGCAGCCGTACTCTATGATCTTGGCAGGGGATCGGATTTTATACCATCCATCACAAGCAGATGGGGGCAGGATGCCTGCCGGGCAGCTCGCGACAGCGCTGTTGCCACCGGTTGTGTCGGTGCCGGCGCCGGCGCCATGTCCGGTGGGATCAAGGGCGGTCTCGGAACAGCCAGTCTCTTGTTGCCCACCGGTATTGTCGTAGCGGCCATAGCGGCTGTAAACTCCCTGGGATCCGTATTCGATACCGGGACCGGCCGCCCGTGGGAAATCCGGTCGGAAATCGACGGCGAATTCGGTGATCTGGGGAAAAAGTCAAAAAGACTGCCCCCCCAATCCGGCGGCGCCCCTGCGGTAAACACAACCATCGGTGTCGTGGCAACGGATGCAGGGATCACAAAAAACCAGGCACGTAAAATTGCCCAGATGGCACAAGACGGGCTTGGCCGCGCCATCCGGCCGGCCCATACCATGTTTGACGGCGATACCGTTTTTTGCATGGGAACCGGGAAAAAAAATCTGCCTGAAACCGAAGGGTTTTTTGCCGCCCCCCAGGCTCAGGCAATAAACGAAATCGGAAATGCCGCAGCCGATTGCATGGCCCGGGCCATCATTCACGGGGTTTTTGCGGCACACAGCATGGCCGGAATGGCGGCCTTCTGCGATCTTGAAGATCTATGATATATTGAAACCATAATGGATGTTGGGTCTTTATAATGAACTTCGTATTTTTTGTGACAAAACTTTTTCCACTCTGCCACGAAGGCACCAAGACACGAAGAATCATCGTCAGCATATCCTTGGTGACTTCGTGCCTTTGTGGCAGGTATTTTTGATCCCGGCTTGTCCGGATTAGGGAGGTTTCATGAAAAAACTGATTCTCGGTATCATCATCGGTCTGGTACTAATGCCCTTCCAGTCGGTCAATTCGGCCGCACCGCAAAAAGGCGGCAAACTGGCGGTCTGCCAGCCGGCTGAACCACCGGGACTGGACCCCACCGCCAACACGGCCGCCGCCATCGATCGGGTGGTCTATTCAAACCTATATGAAGGGCTGGTAAAAGTCGATCGCAATGGAAACTACATCCCGGGCCTGGCCGTTAAATGGACGGTTTCGCCCGAGGGAAAAGTCTACACATTTCATCTTCGCAAAGGGGTTCAATTCCATAACGGTACACCGTTTAACGCAGCCGTGGCAGCGTGGAATATCGAACGGGCAAAGGGGAGCGGAACCGTCAATGCCCATCCGGAATATTTCCGCGGCATCGAGACAATCAAAACCCCGGATTCCCATACGCTGATATTGACCCTTTCAGATGTAGACGCGCTGTTCATCCCGCACATGGCAGAAGGAGATGCCGTGATGCTGCCCATTAACGGGGACAAAACGGCAAAATCAGAACCCGTTGGAACCGGCCCATACAAATTTTCAAAATGGGTTCGAGGCGACCGGGTGGAAATGGTACGCAACAAAGCCTACTGGAATCCGCAATTGCCGTATCTCGACAAGGTGACCTTTAAATTCATCGGAGACCCCAGCGCACAGGTGGCTGCGTTAAAGGCCGGCGATATCGATGTGATCGGATATATCGCAGCCCCTGAACTGGCCATGACCCTTTCAAAAGACAGCCGTTTTAAGGTTTTTGCCGGCACCACCACCGGTGAGGTGATCATGTCCACAAACAACAGAGCCGCACCGTTTAGCGACAAACGGGTGCGCCAGGCCATGGCCTATGCCATCGATCGACAGACAGTGGTGGATCTGGTGATGTTCGGATACGGTACCCCCATCGGTTCCCACTGGTCGCCGTCCACCCCCTACTATACGGACTTGACCGGAAAATTTCCTTATAATCCTAAAAAAGCAAAAGCATTGCTGGCTGAGGCCGGCTACCCCGATGGATTCAAAGCCACCATCAAGCTTCCGGCCATCTACTCCTATTCCAGGCGTGCAGGAGAAGTTATTGCGGATATGCTGGACGAGATCGGAATCCAGCTAAAAATCGAAATCGTGGAATGGGGACAGTGGATCGATCGGATCTTTAAGAAAAAAGAATACCAGTTGACCATGATCGGGCATGTGGAGGCCTGGGATATCGGAATCTATGCAAACCCCGAATACTATTTTCAATACGACTCTCAAAACTTTCGGGATGCTTATGCCAAAGCGCTCAAAGCAGCCAATGAATCCGAGAAAGCCCACTGGTTCGGCCGGTGTCAAGAGATCATTTCCGAAGATGCGGTCAACGGTTTCCTGTTTTCAGCACCCAGCCTGGCAGTGATGAAGGCCGGGGTTATGGACTGGTGGGAGAACTACCCCACCGTTGCACTGGACTGTTCGGAAGTATGGCTGAAAAAGTAAAGGGGAAACCTTGGGCAGATATTTCATTACAAAACTGTTTAGCCTGGCACTGCTGCTTTTCTTTGTGTCCATAACGGTTTTCTCTGCCCTCTTTGTGCTTCCCGGTGACCCGGCCCAGATTATCCTGGGTATCAACGCCACCCCGGAGACCCTTAATAATCTTCGGTCGGATCTGGGTCTGAACAAACCCTTTATGGAGCAGTATCTGGACTGGGTCGGCAATCTTTTATCCGGCCGGGGCAACCGCTCCATCAATTATGACATGCCGGTCAATGAACTGATCCTCAGTCGATTAAAGGTCACCGGGCCCATGGCGCTGATGGCCATGGCATTTGCCGTCCTCCTCTCTCTGCCAATGGGCATCTATGCTGCCGAGCATCAAAACAGACCGGCCGATGTCACGGTGATGATCTTTTCACAGATCGGGCTGGCCACACCCGATTTCTGGCTGGGTATGCTGCTGATTCTCTTTTTGTCAGTCAATCTGGGGATCTTTCCCGCCGGTGGATTCCCAGGCTGGTCCGCCAGTTTTTGGGGGTCGGTAAAATCGCTGCTGCTGCCGGCATTTGCGCTGGGGGTTATCCGGGCATCCGTTATCACCCGTTTGACACGGGCCTCTATGCTGGAAATCTTAAATGAAGATTACATCCGGACCGCACGGTCGAAGGGGCTCAAGGAACAGACGGTGGTATACGGCCATGCCTTCCGGAATGCCATGATCCCGGTGGTTACCATCATGGGACTCCAGCTGGGGCAACTGGTGGCCGGAGCCATTGTCATTGAAAATGTCTTTTATCTGCCCGGTCTGGGACGTCTGGTTTTCCAAGCCATCGGCCAGCGGGACCTCCCGGTTGTGCGTGACATCGTTCTGTTCATGGCGGCTGTGGTGGTGATCATCAATTTTCTGGTGGATCTCAGCTACGTATATCTTGACCCGAGGATACGGCATGAATAACACCGCCCACCGGAATGGGGTTTTCAAACATTTGAATTTTACGGTGGGATTTGTCTTATCCGCCGTTATCATTCTTGCCGCGATGACCAGCCTTTTCTGGACCCCTTACGACGGCAACAAAATGAACGCACGGGAACGGCTCCAGCCACCCTCCTGGCGTCATCCCATGGGAACGGATCAGTACGGCAGGGACACCCTTTCCCGGGTGATGAAAGGGGCGGTCAATTCCATCATTGTCGGGCTCATCACCGTGGCGATCGGATTGAGTATCGGCGTGACCATCGGCCTTGCCGCAGCCTACTGCGGCAGATGGATCGATGAATTGCTTATGCGGTTTTGCGATCTTCTGTTCGGGTTTCCCGCAGTGCTCACCGCCATTTTAATCACCTCCATTCTCAACCCGTCGATTCTAAACGCCATGCTGGCCATCGGCATCTTCTATATACCCATTTTCGCCCGACTTACCCGTGCAATGGCGCTTACGGTGCTGGCCCGGGAATTTATCACCGCAGCACATGCCGCCGGTATCGGAGAACTGCGCATACTTTTCGGACATGTGTTTCCGAATATTGCCTCTCCACTGCTGGTACAGAGTACCATTCAATTTGCAGTGGCGATTCTGGCCGAAGCAGGGCTCAGCTATCTGGGTCTTGGAACTCAGCCCCCCGACCCGTCATGGGGGCGCATGTTGAATGAAGCCCAGACATTTATGTCCATCTCTCCATGGATGGCCATCGTTCCCGGAGCGGCCATTGCATGGTCTGTCCTCGGATTCAATCTACTCGGAGACGGCCTGCGTGATGCCATGGATCCGAAAACAGCCAATTCGCTCTAAACCGGTTTGGAATTTATGATTTTAGACATAAAAAACAGGGCCGAACCATCTTTCTATCGTGCCTGATCTTTGGGAACACAGGATATGATTTCAGAACCGACCATTCGACAGATACTTTCAGCCCTTGACCGGGAGGAACTGATCCGACTCGCCGCAACCCTGGTCCGAACAAATTCCGTATGGGATCCTGCAGCCGGCACCGGAGAGGCGTCCGTGGCAAAAATAGTGGCGCGTTGGGCGATTAAACAGGGATTTGAGGTATGCCTGGATGAAATTACCCCCGAACGGCTCAATACCGTCATAAAATGGTCTCCGGGCTCCGGCTCAAAAACCCTTCTCTTTGAAGGACACACCGATGTGGTGACCCCGGGTGACATCCGAAACTGGCGATACGATCCTTTTGGGGCTGAAATCGTAAAGAACAGAATGTACGGCAGGGGCGCCTGTGATACAAAGGGGAATCTGGCCGCCATGCTCATGGCCATGGCAGCACTGAAACGCTCCGGCGTCGAGCTGAACGGAACGATCCTCGGCGGCGTGCTGTGCGACGAAGAGGATCAAATGCTCGGGGTACAAGACTTTATCCGCAGAGGACACGCAGATACCGTTACCGGTGCCGTGATATGCGAACCCCAGGACGGCCTGGTCTGTGCGACCCAGAAAGGAGCCATCCGGGCGCGGTATACCATCAGTGGAAAGATGGCACACGGCGCCATGCCGCTTTCAGGCCTGAGCACCGCCCCTGCGATCTCTCGGTTGATCGAGGCGCTTTGCAAAATGGAGATGGATTCGGCAAAAGCTCCCGGCAAAGACGCGTTGCTCGGCTGGCCCAGTGTCACCCCCACGGTGATACAGGCCCCGCCGGCCGGAACTGCCCAACTCAATGTTTTGCCGAATAAGGCCGAAACCCTGGTAGATGTTCGAACCGTCCCCGAGCAGTCTCACCCGGACATCATCCGCCGCCTGAGCGATGTGGGGTCCGATATCGAAAGCAGGGTTCGGAAACATTACGGCACCTATGATCGGTTTCTGGAAATCCCGCCGAGACCGGATATCCGGGTTGAAATGGAAATTCTGACCGATCGCCCCTGCACCCTGACGGATCGAAACGATCCGGTGGTCCGGGCAGCACATTGGTCCACTGAATATATCACCCGGAAAACACCCGAATATGCCGGTGTCCTGGGTTCAACCGACGGAACGTATCTCTGGGCCTTGAAAAACATTCCCATCGTCACCATGGGAGCCGGCGACCGGCAGATACCGCATCAAACAGATGAGTGGGTGGATCTGGATCAGCTTCTGGAAACTGCTCAAATCTATGCACTCACCGCCCTGCACTATCTGAATACCGACGTGTAAACTAAAAGAAAGGAGTCTCAATATGGTTAATGTACTGGCATCGATTCACATCAAAGCTGGAAAGGTCTCCGAGTTTATCGTAATTTTTAACACCAATGTCGAAAAAGTCAGAGCAGAAGACGGATGTATCGAATATTTTTCAGCAGTAGATCTTGACGCCGATCTTCCGCCGCAGGTTCTGGATGAAAATGTCGTCACCATCATCGAAAAATGGGAAAGCCTGGAAGCACTTCGTGCGCATTTGACAGCACCGCATATGCTGACCTATCGGGAAAAGGTTAAAGATTTCGTTGAAAACGTCTCTTTGAAAGTACTCCAGCAGACATAATCCGAATTTTCCATTCCCGACTCGCCCACATCAAAAAAATAATTTAAACCAAAATAATGCTTGATTTAATTATAAAAATGAAATTAATAAAATAGAATTCGCAACAGGTTTAACCACACCTTGGACCGGATTCTGTTCTGAGGGAAGGCTTCATTTGTCAAAGTGGTTTCCTGGAGTATGAAACAATGTTTTTTTTGAAAGGAGAGAGTCACAATGGCGAATGGAACCGTAAAATGGTTTAGCGAACGAAAAGGCTACGGGTTTATCGAGCAGGAAGACGGTCCGGATGTATTTGTGCATCATTCAGGAATCAATGCCGAAGGTTTCCGGACGTTGAATGAAGGCGAGCAGGTGACTTTTGAAATTGAACAGGGGCAGAAAGGCCCGTCCGCAGTAAACGTCACCAAAGTTTAGGGAATCGATCAGACGATAATTAAAAGGGGGCAATCTATCCATATCGGTTGCCCCTTTCTTATTGCACCGCCTCCTGCCGAACCGTTCCGATCACATAAAATACTCCCGGAAAATTTAACTGTTTACCGGTTCCGGGCCTCGATGGGGCAGTCCTCGATCTCTATTTCGCCATCCGGACCGATGATGGTAAAGTGCTCCCAGAGGTTGACCGTAGAGCAGACATGTCTGGGCACGATCAGCAGATAGTCGCCGATTTCAACGGATGCCCCTTCAGGCACCGACACGACGGTATGCTCCTCGCTCCACCCCAGGGCTTTCATGCCCGGGATGCTGAATGCTTCAATGGCGCCCTGGTCGATAGCCCACCGCTTGTAACCGAGATTCAGTACGGCGGTAGCGGCATCGGGTCGATCCATGATCTGGGCAAAGATCATGGCCGCCGGTTCGAAGGTATCGGGAATAATGGCATGATCCATGGTATCAAAATAGACCCAGGTCCCGGGCGACAAAATCACTTCCGTATCAAGGGTCAAACGGCTCAGGTTTTCATGATCCGTTAAAAAACTCGGCGTGCCGCCCATCATCAGTTTGGGTACGGCAATGTTATCCTTTTTAAACTGTGCGATCAGAGGGATTAGAAGATCCACAGAGGCTCGGGTGGTTTCCCGGCGTTTTTCAATATCCGGCGATACATTGTGACCGTCATAGGCATGCAGACCGCAAAACATCAACCGATTGTTGTCTGCAATGGATTTATATAAATCGAATGCGGTACCCGGCTCTATACCGGTCCGGTGCATTCCGACATCCAGATCGATAAAGTACCGCCATTGGATATCAAACTTTTCAGCCGCCTGATTCAGATAGTCCGCGTGAACCGGCCGGGCCGCCTGGACAATGATCTCGATCTCGGGATGTTCCTTTGCGATCCGGGCGATTCGAAACGCCTCTTTTAAAACCAGTGGGTACGCGATAAACATTCTCCGGACACCGGCTTCAACGAGCATGTCGACTTCATTGGGAGATGTTTTAAAAGAAGTAAAGCCCGCGGCCATGAGTTTTTGGGTCACCCACAAGGATTTATGGGTCTTTACGTGCGGCCAGAGTGATGTAAACCCGAATCCGGGAGAAATGGACGACAGCAGTTCTTCCATTCTTTTGATGTTGGATTCGACCCGATCCCGGAAAACCAGCAGACACGGGCTCGGCAGCGCATCCGGAGAATGAATCGGGTACGGATGTTTCGAAAGGCCTTTGACATTAAATTCCATGGGTTCACCTCAATCCGGTATGTCCTTGCGCCACACAAGTTTGTCTTCGAGTATTCCGTTATGAAAATCCCCAAGTGTTGACACTAAGGCATCCACAACGACACTTACAAGCCGCTCGCCCTTTTCCCGGGTTCCGGAAGACGGATCACCGAAAGCACCCGGCACCCATTTGGCCGCGCTTTCATCCACAAGATCCGGCTGAAGATAGAGTTGCAGGGAGGTTTCCATCTCTGCGGAGTGGCCGATAGAGCCCTTATCGGTCTCACTCATGGCCTTCATCTTTTCGGAAACCCCGGGCAGTTCCCAGTATGTGTAGCCGATAGCCGGCACATTGTCTTCTCCCTCGAGTTTTGTCCGAAGGCCTGCAATGATGGGCATATTTCCACCGTGACCGTTTAAGAAAAAAATCTTTTTGAATCCGTGCGCATGAACGCAGGCGGCGATCTCGGACAACACATCCACAAAGGTATGGTACTTTAAGGTAATACTGCCGGGAAACATCATGTGATGCGGGGAATATCCCGACCATACCGGCGGAAGTACCAGAACCGGGAAGGCATCCACAGCCTCTGCCGCCCTTTTGGCAATGGTGCAGCAGATGTTTGTGTCGGTGTTTACCGGCAGATGATCGGCATGCTGCTCGATGGCGGCCACCGGAATGATGACCACCCCACCGGCCTTTGCCGCCGCATCGATTTCAGTCCGTTTCATCTGCTCCCAAAGTACTTTTTTCATGTAGTACATCCTCCCTTATCAATACGCCCCGACGATATTCGGGCCCAGGAACACGGTCGGCAGCCAGCATGACAGTGCGGGCCAATAGGTCGTCAGCAGCAGGACCGGAATACCCACAAAGAGCAGAAAGATCATCATCGGTTTTACCAGGTCAATATAGGGTACATCGGCGAGCTTGGAGCCGACAAAAATGGAAATGGCATAGGGCGGGGTCACCACACCAAGCCCCACATTGACGATAATCATGGCGCCCAGGTGCACCAGATTCACGTCGATTTTTGTCACCAGCGGCAGAATCAGCGGAACCACGATAATCAGAATCGGGATTCCGTCAATAAACATACCGAATACCAGAAGCAGGATGTTCATCAGCGCAAGGACAACATATCTGTTCTGGGAAAATCCGAACACCAGGTCCATCAGGGCCTCCCCCATCCCCTGCCGGATCAAATGCCTTGTAAAAACGGTGCCGAAACCGAGCAGCAGCGTGATCATTCCGAGGGTGACCATTGTTGTCAGCGCACTTGTCCAGAGGGTCTTAGGCGTCATTTCCCGGTAGACGAACAGACCGACAAAGGCGGTATAGACCACTGCCAGGGCACCGGCTTCATTCGGTGTACAGATGCCGCCGTAAATCCCCACCAACACCAGTATCGGACACCCAAGGGCCGGAAGCGCCGACCAGAAGGAGGAGCCGATTTCCTTTACGTTTTCGGCAAAGGTCTCGGGAAACTCCTGGGCATCGCCGGTCGGTTTATAATATCGGCTGACGATGATGGTGTTGACCAGCATATACCCGCCGGCAAGCAACAGACCCGGGAATACCGTCGATAAAAAGACCGCGGCCACCGATTGCTGGGCGACCAGGCAGTAGATGAGCGCCGGAACACTGGGTGGTATCAGATAGCCCAGAAAACTTGATGAGCACAAGACACCGGTCACATAGGCACGCGCATACCCCAACCGTTCGAGACGGGGAACCAGAATGGGGATCAGGGCAGCGATACACGGTAACGATGATCCGGTCAGGGCCCCCATAAAGACCGTGGCCACAATACCGACATCAACCAGACCGCCCCTGATGCGGCCCACCAGGGAATGTGCAAACCGGGTAAGCCGGTCTGCGATTCCGGATGCGGACATCATGTTTCCGGCAAAGATAAAAAAAGCGATGGCCATCAGCACATAACTGTCGATGGCGTGGTAGGCGGTTCCTGCCATAAAAGACATGGGCAGGTCCAAAATCAACAGGGCAATGGCCGTGCTTCCCACAAATACCCAGCAAAGGGGTAGTCCGGTGAGAATCCCGACAAAAAAGAGAATCAGCCCGACGATGGTTCCGATTTCCATTTACAACCTCTCTTTCCTGCGATCACTCTTGCATCTTTTTATAGAGATCCCCGATATCTCTTCCGATGATCACCAGCAGATGAATCAACACCAGAAAGAGCGCGATAAACAGGGTAATCTGGAGCCAACTGGTGTTGAACCACCGTACCAGTGTTCCGTACTCCGGATACTTTGCAGCCCGTTTCATAAACTTGTATGCCACCGGAAGAACACTCCAGAGGGCGGCCAGGGCCAAAAGATTCAACCCCACCCGGTAGGCTGCTTCCACCCGAGGCCGGCCCCGACCGATGCGGTCCCGCAGGAAATCGACCGCCACATGCCCTTCATTCCAGGTCGCATAGGCTGAGGCAACCAGCATAAAAAATACAAAGATATAGAGTGCCAGATCGCTGAGCCACATGATTTCAAAATGAAGCAGATACCGGTTGAGCACCTGTGCAAAAACGAGCAGGGTCGTAACAAACAGCCCGATCACACAAACAGCACCCTCCAACGTCTGGATGACGTTTAATACCCTCTTAAATACAGTTTTCATCGGTCTCACCTACCTGATGCGGTTATCTTTATTACCGGGTTTCTAAGAAAAAACACTTACAAGACCAGAGGAGGAGTGACCGTCAAGGGTCCCTCCTCCTCATTCTTTTATTCGGTATCAGCCGATGCTGCCTATTGTCCGACCTCGGTCCGAACCCGATCAAGCTCATCCCGGATGATTTTGCCCATATTCTTCCCGGGGTAATGCTTTTCCAGCCAGGGATCGCACAGCTCTTTCCAGATGGTATCCATTTGGGCCTTGTCCCGCCATACTTTCTTTTCCTGGGGGGTCGGGAAATAGATCTTCAATCCGCCCGCGATCAGCTGTTTCTGGTATGCCTTGTCGGCCCGACGGTGGGCTTCGAAATCCCTTTCTTCGGCCATTCTTCCGGCTTCCCAGATGGCTTCCTTGTGTTTATCGGACAATCCGTCCCAGAGTTCCCGGTTAATGGCGACATTACAGGAGTCCCATCCGAAACCCAGGGCAGTGTAATATTTCAGGACCTCATAATGCCGTTCTTCTATCAGGGATGCCCAGAGATCCCAGTTGCCGTCCACGACATTCCGCTCAAGGGCGTTGTAAAGATCAGCCCAGGGAATGGTCTGCAGGGTCATACCGGTGCCTTCGCCCATATTCCCAAGGGTCTTGACGAATCCGAGAGATGCCGACACGCGCATCTTGAGGCCTTTCAGATCCCCGGGCAGTTTCATTTCACGGACCTTGTTGCCGAGTCCGTAGGGACCTGCGGGCGGGCTCCAGATCAGTTTCAGACCGACTTCCTCATAGGCCTTGTCCATGACCTTATACAAGATTCCATCCGGCGGCCGGTAGGCAACGGCCGCCTCATCATAGCTTCCCACGGTCCAGTTCATCCAGTTGAGCATCCCTCCCGGAACGAGATTGACATACGGGGCAAAGACCCCCATCTGAATACTCCCTTCCTGGACGCCATGGAAAATTTCATCGTGGCTTCCCAGCAGACCACTGGGAGAGAATTTCACCTTGATTTCGCCCTTTGTATTGATCTCGATAAGATTGGCAAAAAGTTCAAGGGATATATTCCGCTCTTTTTGCGTCCAGGCACTTCCCAATCGCCACTTCATCTTTTTTGCCTCTACCGCGCCCGGATGAAACGCCAGGAAAAGCGCCAAGCTGACAGCCACGGTCAAAAAAAGACCTGCTTTAAAAGATTTTTTCATCTAAAAGCCTCCTTATGTTAATGGTTTTGTTGGAAATACCTGACTCGCAAATGAATTACCACCCCCTTTTGGGTGTATCCCGGAAACATGATCCAGGATCTGAAAAATCACTTACGGACAGCCGATACGACCTATTTCAGATACACTTCAAAAACGCCTGGTAATTTGCCTGAACATTAATACATATTAAGGGACGGATCTTTTTCTACCGGTTTATTTCTTGATGATAAATTTGCGTACTTACTTTTTTAGATTGTTTTATAAATGCGTATGGTTGATGCATTACCGAATTACTCAGGTTAAGGTGGCGTTGATATGTTGAGAACGTGACCAGCCGACAGTTGTTTCAAAAGGTCATGTGTAAGATATCATGATTTCACTAACAATTCATATTGTACCCTGTCAAGAAAAAATCCACCGCTTCAACATTATTGGCCTCGGTTCAACGATCCCGTAAAGGATCATCCCAAAATGGAAAGTACGACATTGAGGTATATTTTGGCAGCATCGATTAATTGCTTAATCTCGACATACTCGTTTGTGCTATGGGCCTGACCGATGGAACCGGGCCCGCACACCACGTTGGGAAACCCCATATTGGGAGCGTCCGAACCACCCGGAAAGGCGGTAACCTGTGTTTTGTGACCCAGGATCGTCTCGTAGGCGGAAAGAAGTGACAAAACCGCCGGTTCTTTTACCGAAACATCATTGGGCGCTACAAACCAGGTGGGTTCAGTGATTTCATACTTGAAACCGGGGTCCCTTTCAACCAGTGGGTCCAAAATTTTTGCAAATTCCGCGTAGACACTGCTTTTGGTCTCGCCCGGAAGGGTCCGCCGGTCGACTTCCAGTTCACAGAGATCCGGCACCATATTCACCTGCACCCCTCCCCGGATCACCCCCGGGGTGAACCTGCCGTGTCCGCAGAGTTCATGGGGTTCAGCCCTTTGAAGATCATCGTTGTAACCGGAGAAGGCGTCGATCACATCGGCCATGCGGACGATGGCATTTTCCCCTTTTTCAGGAACACTGGAGTGTGTCGCCTTGCCGAAGGTCCGAATGAAGGTGCTCACCCGACCCTTGTTTGCCGGGCAGACAAGAAGATCCGTGGGTTCCCCGATGATTCCCTGATCCGCCCACGGGCCGTTTTGACCGATGTCCAGGGATCCCAGGAGCCCATACTCTTCATCGACAATACCGGCCAGATAGAGATCACCTTTAAGATTGACCCCGGCCTTGTTCAGAATCCGTACGACCTCAAGATTCGCCGCCAGTGCAGCTTTCATGTCGCAGGCGCCCCGTCCGTAAATTTTGCCGTCCACTTCCCTGATGTCGTAAGCATCCGGATAACCATCTGTCCGTGCCGTATCCATATGACCGGCCAGCATGATGGAGATCGCTTTCCCGGTCCCCTTTCTCAACCCGAACACATTCGGTCTGTGGGGCCGGACATCCCTGCTTGAAACCTCAAGACCCAGCCGATGCATCTGTTCCATAAAGTAATCGGCCATTTCCTTTTCCCGAAACCCTTCTCTGGGTTCCTCGTCAAAAGGGTTCTCACTCTTGATGGCCACCATTTCTGCAAGATGCTGAATCAAAATTCGTTCGTCCACCTCCCGGGTGAGTTCATCGATCAACTTTGTATCCATGGCAACATTTCCTTATGATTTAACTTCAGGTTAAACAGCTTCCGATTCGGCGCTGTAGTATGGAAATTTTTTACAGAGCTCCTTTACTGCTTCGGCAACCTTTTCAAGCATCTCTGGCCGGTCCGATCCGGTCAATGCACGGTCTATGAGATCCACGATCTGCCTGACCTCTGAACTCCCCATACCGCGTGCGGCAGCTATCGAAAAACCGAGGCGAAGCCCGCTGGTCGTCATGGTGTTTTCCGGATCATACGGAATAACATTTCGGTTCACGACAATACCCACGGATTCCAATATCGCCTCAGCCTGTCTGCCGGTAAGGCCCTTGGAGCGCAGGTCGAGCAGCACCATGTGGTTGTCCGTACCTCCCGAGACTAGACGGTAGCCTTTTTCCGCAAACGTTTCACCGGCGCATACTGCATTTTTCAGAATCCTTTTCTGAGTATCGATAAAATCCGATTCCATGGCCAGTTTGAAGCAGACCGCCTTTGCGGCGATTGTATTCAAAGCGGTTGTTCCCTGGGCTCCCGGAAAAATGGCCCGGTTCAGTTTCGCCCGGTACTTTTCCTTACACAAAATCACCCCGCCCCGTCCCCCCATGAGTGTTTTATAAGTGGTAAAGGTGACAAAATCGCTCACCGGAACCGGGCTCGGAATGACTCTGGCCGCCACCAGTCCTGCAATGTGTGCCATGTCCACAAGCAGCATGGCATTGCAAGTGTTTGCGATTTCCGCCATTTTTTCATAATCGATAAGTCTTGAATAGGAACTGGCGCCGGCGACGATCATCCGGGGTTTTATCTGCAAAGCCGATCGGGCAATCTGGTTATAGTCGATCCGTTCACTCTCCGGATCGATGCTATAGTGATGAAACTTGAAGCACTTATGGGTAATCGAGGCAGGGTCGCCGTGGGAGAGGTGACCCCCGTGGCTCAGTTTCATGGAAAGAACCGGATCCCCCGTATCTAGAACGGAAAAGTAGACGGCAAGATTGGCCGATACCCCGCTGTGGGGCTGCACGTTGGCATGTTCGGCCCCGAAAAGGGTTTTTGCCCTGGAAACGGCAAGCGTCTCCAGTTCATCGGAAAAACCGCACCCTGCATGAAACCGGTTCCCCGGATACCCCTCTGCCGCCTTTATTGAAAACACAGACCCCTGTGCCTCAAGGATCGATTCCGGGGGATAGCTTTCCGCAGCGATAAGATCCAGGGTATTCTCCAGGCGGTTTTTTTCCTGCTCAATAATGCGGGCCACTTGTGGATCGTCTGCCGACAAATGTCTCATAATTTTCTCCTATCGATATCTTAATTCAGTTATTTTCTATTACATACTTTATTCGGGAATTCAACGTTCATGAGTGGATTCGCAGTATCCAGGGAATTGGAATATTCTTTACCAACAGGGACAAATGCAGCATTTTTGTCTTGACTTCAATGTAAAATACTCAATAGTGTCCATTCTGAAGTAAGTAATTCCCGGTACGATGAAAAACAAAGGAGGCTCATATGGCTGACGAACGGAAGGTCTGGCTAAATGGAAAACTGATCCCGTGGGAAAATGCCACGGTTCCGATTTTATCTCATGGATTATCAAGAGGCTCTGCCATTTTCGAAGCCTTCGGCGTTCACGAAGGACCGGAGGGTGCCGTTGCCTTCAGGCTGGATGAACATATGAAACGGATGGAACGCAGCTGCCAGCTGCTCGGTATGACCTCTGGTTATTCTTCTGGGGAGATCATGCAGGCAGTGGCTGAGACCGTCCAGGCGAACAAGATGGGTCGGGGGCTTGTAAAAGTCATGGGCTATTGGGGTGAAGAAGCGATCATCAACTTAGTCCTGGACTCACCGCTGGACATCGCGATCTTTGCAATTCCGGCCAGCGAAGATCTGGGGCTCGATCGAACACAGCCGATTTCGGCCTGTCTTTCAAAATGGCGAAAAATCCATCCCGAGACGGTTCCGGTCGAGGCCAAGGCGTGTTCGAACTATCTTAACGGCTATCTTGTCCGCCGGGATGCCAACAGCCGCGGATTTGACGTGGGGCTGACCATGGGCACCGATGGCTTTGTGGCCGAAGGCTCCATCGAGTCCGTCTTTATTGTAAAAGACGGCGTGCTCATGACACCGCTTTCGGGGAGAATTCTTCAAAGCATCACCCGACTGTCGATTCTTCAAGCAGCCCCGAAGGCCGGCATACCGACCATTGAAAAAGCCGTCACCAAAGAAGCGCTCTATGATGCTGATGAGCTTTTCACGTCGCACTCGGGAATCAAGGTCTCGCCCATCGACCGGTTTGAAGACAGAACCCTTGATGCACCCGGGCCGGTTTCTACCCAGGTCATGGCGTTGATGAACAATATCCTTCAATTTAAAGACGACCGGTTTAAAGACTGGTTCCAGCCGCTTTATTAAATTGAATATTCTCGATTGCATATTGAATATTTGCGGAATGCTGTCGATTTTAAAAAGATATCGCACGACCATACATTAAATAGTCAATTTTCAACATTCAATAGTCAATTCCGGCCTGCCCGGATTAGGAGGTTAAAATGGGTATTTTTGATCGATTTCGTTTGGACGGAAAACGACTTTTTATCACCGGCGGCAGTCGGGGACTGGGGCGGGAAATGGCCATGGCCATCGCCGATGCCGGTGCCGATGTCATTATCGTGGGCCGGGAAAAGGAAAGTCTTGAAAAAACGGCAACTGATCTGCGCGCTTTTGGTGGAAAGGTCTGGTCCATGCAGGCCGATATCGGTGATCCGGAACAGTGCGAAGAGGCCTGCAAAAGCGCCGTCGCGCAATTCGGCCCCATCAATATTCTCATCAACAACGTCGGCGGCCGAAGGCTCAATATTCCCACCGAAGAGATGCCGCTTGACACATGGCGGCAGATGCTCGATCTGAATTTGACCAGTACCTTTCTGTGTACCAAAATCATCGGAGGGGAGATGCTCCGAAAGGGCAAGGGGGGACGGATCATCAACACCGCCTCGGTCAACGCCATCGTTTCAAACCGGGGCATCGCCGGCAGACATTACGAAACCGCAAAGGCTGCGGTGGTCCAGTTTTCCCGGGCCACGGCTGCCGATTGGGCGCCGTTCGGAATCACCGTCAATGCCATCTGCCCGGGACTGTTTATGACGGAAGCCAACATCCGTTGGGCCAAAGAGAGCCCCGAAATCATCGACACGCTTAAAAACCAGATCCCCATGGAAACGACCGGTATTCCCGAAGACATGGGTCCCCTGGTGGTCTATCTGGCCAGCGATGCGTCCCGCTATATGACAGGCGCCTCGATTGTTATCGACGGCGGGTTTTCGCTCTGGTAAAACCGTTGCTTAAATAAATTTTAATCAATACCGGCATTTGCACGACCTTATCCATTCCGGGGTGGGTGTTCAAAAACAACCACCCCTTCCTCAACCAAAGAGGCCATCTTTTCGTCGGAATATCCCATCTGTTTCAACACTTCGCGTCCGCCTTCCCCCACCCCGGGGGGATTGTTCCGAAGTTTGAAATCATAGGAACCGACGCGCACGGGGATACGCGGCAGTTTGGTTTCAACCCCGCTGGGGAGTACTGTTTCAACGAGGCTTCCGCCGTCATTTAACTGAGGGTCTTCAAAAAGGTCTTCGGGTCTGGCCACCGGGGAAAAAGGCAGGCGTGCCTGTTGGGCCAGTTCCACCGCCTCTGCCATTGAAAGGGTTGCGATTCGCCGGGTGAGTTCCGGAATCAACCAGCCCCGCTCATCGATCCGCTGGTTGTTGGTGGTGAGCCGATCATCGGAAAGAAAATCGTTGAACCCGAACACTTCACAGAGCCGCACCCATTGCTGATCAGATGTGGCGCCGATAAAAATCTTTTCCCCCTCCCGTGTTTCAAACAGCTCGTAAACGGACCAGGCGCTGACGCGTTCCGGCATGGGCGGTGCCGCTCGGCCGGTCACCGCAGAATAGGTCATATGCTGTCCCACCAGAAAGGCTACAGACTCAAAGAGGGCCGAAAGGACATATTGACCCCGTCCGGTCCGCTCGCGTTCATAAAGTGCCGTCAGGATGCCGACCACCCCGTAAGTCCCCCCCATGATGTCGGTTACGGAGGCTCCCGTGCGCAGGGGTTTTCCGCCGGGTCCGGTCATATAGGCCAGCCCGCCCATCATCTGAACCACCTCATCCAGGGCCAATCGCTTCTCATAGGGCCCCGGCATAAATCCCTTTAGGGCGCAGTAAATTAGCCGCGGGTTTCGTGCCGACAGTTCCTCATACCCCATACCGAGCCGATCCATTGTGCCGGGACCCAGGTTCTCTATCAAGATGTCTGCATCCGCTGCCAGCTTGTAGACGATCTCCTTACCCTTTTCGGATTTGAGATTCACACAGAGGCTCTTTTTATTCCGGTTGAAATAAGGATAAAATCCGGCTCCGAACCCCTTCAGATACCGGGTGTCGTCCCCCCTGGGTGTTCTTTCGATTCTGATGACCTCTGCACCCATATCAGCCAGTATCAGTCCTGCGGTGGGCCCCATGACTGCATGCCCGACTTCCAGTACGCGTATGCCCTCGAATGGCAATGTTCGATTTTCGGCATCCATTACGTTGTCTGCTCCTTTCCTGATTTTTCCCATTTCAAACTCTCCTAGCATGGATCGATTTTAAGGTCATCTTCCTGCCCGTTACCAGCAGATAGTGGGGCGGGTATTCTGTCCAGGCGCCGGTATTGATGTACCGAATACCGTTGTACACCCGGTCTTCAGGAAAATGTGTGTGTCCGCAGGTAACCGAATCGCAACCCTGCTCCATTGCACAGGCAACCGCATTTTTCATCACATTATCCCGAAGCACTTTATAAAAGGCTTTCCATTTCTTGGCGTAATGGGCCACGTGCACAGGCCGGGCACCCAGTGACACCCGCACCTGGTGCAAAAACTTAAAAAATCTCATAAACAGGCGGTTTCTGGGCATGATCTCATCAAAATCATGACCATGGGCAATCAAAAGCCGGTTGCCGATCTGATATATCGGCCGAAAGTCAATTTTGCCGACCTTATCGGGAATAAATCCGTTATCATGATTTCCATGCACCCAACTGACCGGCTGGTGGAAGGACAATTTTTCAATGCGCTCTAAGATTTGCTGGTGCGCCAGGGGTAGTTTGATCTTTGTATTATCGATGATATCCCCATTGAGGATAATTTCGTAATCACCTGGAATCGTTTCAAGAAACGTCTCAAATGCACGGTTTAAGAAATATTTTGATCCGATGTGCAGATCACTGATGATGATCGCATTCATTCTAATAATCACTTTTTAGAAGATTTGCATAAGATGCTGTGATTACCACGGCAGATCGAATCTTTGAAGCAAAATAACAAATGTGTCCGAAATCGAAGCGTTTCTATGGTCCTGAAACGTGTGGGATTATACTCAAAAAAGCGGGACTTCCCCAGAGCTTTCGGCAAAACTGGAAATATTCAAGATAAACCCTATAGGATGACGTTATCGCCTTGAGGTTTTCTAAGGGTTCGCCTTTCGTGCCTTGGAAGCAGGCGATGCCTTGGTCGATTCCATCCAGTTAAAAAATACCGCCACACACTCCGGACAGAGTTGGGTGCCGGTGGCATCCATAATGATCTGATGGGCTTTTTCCTTCGGCATCCCTTTCCGGTAGGGCCTGTCGCTGGTCAACGCATTATAGGTGTCGGCAACTCCCGTCATCCGCGCCCACATCGGAATCCTTGAACCCTTTAAGCCGTTGGGGTAGCCTTTTCCATCCATCCGCTCATGGTGGTAAAGCACAATCGGCAGAGATTCCGAAAGACTCGGAATGGATTCAAGAATATTTGCACCGATAAGCGGATGCTGCTTGATATGGTCGAATTCTTCATCGGTCAGGGGTCCCGGTTTCAGAAGCACGCTGTCTCTAACACCGATTTTTCCGATATCATGCAGTTTGCTACCGATGCGTGCACTGGCGATATCTTCGGGGGAAGAACCGATGGAATAAAGCATACCGGTAACAATATCGCATACCGCCTCCGAGTGCCCACGGGTGTAAGCGTCGCGAGCCTCAAGCGCCGATACCAGGCTGGTAATGCTTGCAATGATCAGACCCCGCTCAGAGTCCAACCGCTCCTTTTCTTTGAGTAGCAGCAGAAACTGATCCGAAAGGATCCGATCGATGAGGATAATGAGTTGATCAATGTTAAACGGTTTTGAAATATAGGCAGCTGCACCATACTGGAGCATTCTTTTTGTATAGGTCATCTCGCTTTTGACGCTCATCACGACAATCGGTATGGACGACAGCTCGGCGTCTGCCACAACCGCCTTGCAGAGCGCAAAACCGTCCATTTCCGGCATTTCGATATCGGTCACAATAAGATCGGGGCGTTTCTTTCGAATGATGTTAAGGCCGCGTTTCCCGTTTTCCGCGGTTGTTACCTGAAACCCATTCTGTTCGAGCCCTTCCTTGACAACCTGTCGAATCACCGACGAGTCGTCGACGACGACAACCAGTTTCTCCCGGTTAAACTGCGCCTTGGACAAAAAGCCCGAAACCTTTTCATACAAAAGATCCTGGGCATCCTCCTTGGGAATATAGGCGGAGGCCCCGGCCTGGAACCCCTTTTCGATATCAACATCGGAGTCGAAAGAGCTCAACAGTATCAGTGGCGTACCCCGGGTCGAGGGGGCTTCCTTTAACCGGCGACACAACTCAATGCCGTTCATCTTCGGCATATCGACATCGCTGATAATGATATCAAAATCTCCTTCAAGGGCGGCGCTGAGACCGTCCCGGCCGTTAACGGCTATGGTCAACTCAGCATTCAATGGAGCGAGGAGTCGTTTGACGCTGTTGCGGATAGCGGCACTGTCATCCACGATTAAAATACGGGCATTCACAGACATGTTCCATCCCTTTTGTTAGAATATTACATCAACCGATTTTTCACCGGAGTAAATGCCAAAATTTTGGCGGCTTACAGGCCCGGCATCAACTGAATGTGTTTTAGCAAAAAATATGCCGCTTCCGGAGAGAGTTCGGAAAAACAATCGTTTGTAGGTGGGCATTATCTGACGATAGGTGATGAATTTTTTATCTCGATCTGATCCGATGCAGAGGAAAGGGTATTATAAAACACGGGAAACCGATCCGGGCTTCGACCGACGCATTCAGGCGGCCGGTACGGTTTCAAAGGCGCATTTAAAACCAGGAGAGCCGGAGCTCCCAAGCCCTTATATTCGGTTTGGGGGTTCTATTCTATTGAAAGACACCAAAGGCACCCGCCCGGCGAGGATCCATCCAGAAACTCCACGATCCGTCGTCTGAAACGCCCCTGATTTCACCATCATAGCTGAAGGCAATGGTTCCGGACGGCATCTCAAACGTGCCGTTGAACCGATAGGTTTCGATGCTTGTCCGGAACCCGGCATTGGCGACCATTTCGGTCCCGATAATTTTTTGGTTGTCATCAATAAAGTGGAGCCGGACAAACAAAAATTCTGTCAGGGCTTGAAAGTTCAGGTGGATATCACCTGAGATCTGAAGCGTTTTCGGGCCTCGGGTGTAGGTGAAATTGATGGTTACATCCTCATACTGCCAGGTTCCGGTGTGGGGCCCCCCTTGCTTCAGCGGCACGCTGATCCCATCTTTGACCGTAGCGCCCGTGTAGGAAAAAATGCTCGATTGGCATGAAATCAGAAGCGGCACCAACGCAAGCAGCAATATCTGTTTGGCAGGAGACAAGTTTAAACGTGTCATCTAAACCTCCTTTACGATCGTCGATAAAACAGTCACGGGTAAAGACCATATGGGAATTATTATCTTTTTCTATAATAGACATTTTTTAATTTAGAATCAAGATCTGTGTAATCTTGCATATTCGATCTGTTATGATTATTATTTAGCCATTATGAAACCCTACGATGAAAAAATACCGGATCCCAAAGAACTGGAAAAAGAGATCAGCGACTTTTTGTCCAAAAAATTTGGAAACAGCGTCAAGATGGTATCCCCCATTGTGATGCCCCAGGAAGCTGCAGTGGATATTGATGCTTCGCCTGAACCCAAGGGGAAAAAGATCGTTTTTGACTTAAAGCCGGAAGAACTGATCTCCTATCTTGATCAATACATCATCAAACAGGATCGTGCGAAAGCCATCCTGTCTACGAAGATCTGTACGCACTTCAACCGCATCAAGCATGCCGAATCGCTTCCGGGTGTGATGGATGGCATGGTCGGGAGCATCAAAAACAACGTGCTGATGATGGGACCCACAGGCGTCGGCAAAACGTACATGATTAAGCTGATCGCAAAGAAAATAGGGGTTCCGTTTGTAAAAGGCGACGCCACCAAGTTCAGCGAAACCGGCTATGTGGGTGGAGATGTCGAAGATCTGGTGCGAGACCTTGTCAGAGAAGCCGACAACGATATTGAGTTGGCACAACACGGTATCGTCTACATCGATGAAATCGATAAAATCGCCTCATCCGGCAATGTCACAGGCGTAGATGTATCCCGTACAGGGGTTCAACGGGCGCTTCTCAAGCCGATGGAAGAGACCGATATCGATTTAAAGGTGCCCCATGACCCCATTTCCATGATTCAGGAAATCGAAAGATTCCGAAAAACCGGTAAACGGGATAAAAACACCGTCAACACGAAAAATATCCTCTTTATCATGAGCGGTGCCTTCTCAAATCTTTCCGAAATCATTCAGAAGCGGATGCATGCCCAGGGGATCGGTTTCGGTGCCCGCATACCAAAGCCGCAGGATACGAGCAATATTCTCATGTACGTCAAATCCGAAGACATCATGGCCTTCGGGTTTGAATCGGAGTTTGTGGGGCGGCTGCCCGTCAGAGCCGTGTATGAGCGATTGACAGAAGGGGATCTCTATGAAATTCTTAAAAACCCCAACAACCCGATCATACTCGGAAAAAAGCTCGACTTCGCCGCATACGGGATTGAGCTGAAAATTGAAGACGGTGCCCTTCGGATGCTGGCAACAGAGGCCTTTGGTGAAAACACCGGCGCCAGGGGGTTGGTAAGCGCGGTGGAACAGTCCCTTCTTGACTTTGAGAAAAAACTGCCCTCGACCGATATCAAGCGTTTCTCTTTAACAGCGGCGGTCGTTAAAAACCCAAAAGGGGTGATAGAAACACTTCTGGCCTCGCCGGATGACCCCCGGCTCCGCTCCGATCACAACCGGTTGGCTGAGGAAGAAAAGGAATACATCAGAAAATATGTGAGAAAAAACCGGAAACACCTGGCTGAAAAATACGGTTTGACGCTCACCCCGTCCCGTGTTGATGCCGTATCCGCCTTTTACGGTCACGGTATCATGGATATCGGCAACGCCATCCGGAAAACAAAATACTATTATGACGAAATAAAAAAAATCGAGCTGAATTTCTTTAAGGACCATGACATAAATCTCGTACTGGAAGAAGAGGCGGTTGACTACACCATCGAACTGATCGTGAAAAAATCCACGGATCTTGAATCGTTTTACCAGAAACTGACCAAGGATTTCGAGCTGGGTCTCAAGCTGATCCTGGAAAAGACCGGAAGAAACCGTTTCTTCATCTCAAGAGAGGCCTTGACGGACCCGGAAACATACCTCAACACTCTGGTGAAAAACGAGATCAGCAGGCAATCGATAGAACCCCGTTAGGAGACAATAATTAATGATCGGAATTTCAAAACTCTATTGTGGAACCGTCGAGCCGTCCGATGCCCTGCGGTACGGACGACAGTCTTCGGCCCTTCCCTCTCATCTGTTGCAGTTTTCAAGCGATAAAAAGCCCGTTGTTGTCTGGAATATTACCCGGCGATGCAACCTGCGGTGTGTTCACTGCTATGCCCATGCAACGGAGGAGTCACATAAAAATGAGCTTTCCACCGAACAGGGGTTTGAGCTAATCGACGATCTATCCGATTTCGGTGTACCGGTGCTCCTGTTTTCCGGTGGCGAACCGCTGGTTCGAAAAGACCTTCCGGATCTTGCCAGATACGCGGTGCAAAAAGGGATGCGGGCGGTCATCTCCACCAACGGCACCCTTATCGGCGAATCGACGGCAAAAACCCTCAAAGCCATCGGTCTGTCCTATGTGGGTATCAGCCTGGACGGAATGGAAGAGATAAACGACCGTTTCAGGGGTGTAAAGGGTTCCTTCCGTGCCGCCATGGAGGGCATCCGAAACTGCCAGGCCGCCGGTATCAAAGTCGGGCTCCGGTTTACCATCAACCGGTTCAATGTGGATGAAATCCCAAAAATCTTCAACCTCATAGAAGAGATGGATATTCCACGGGTCTGCTTCTATCACCTGGTGTATGCCGGCCGGGGATCGAAACTGGTGGAAGAAGATCTGACCCACGACGAATCGAGAGCGGCCGTCGATCTGATCATGGATTATACCAGGCAGTTGCACGACAAAGGAAAGCCGAAAGAGGTCCTGACCGTGGACAACCATGCCGACGGGCCCTATCTATATATGCGCCTTCTCAAAGAGGATCCCGAACGTGCCCAAGAGGTGCTTGAATTGCTGAAAATGAACGAGGGCAACAGCTCAGGCAGGGGATTCGGGTGTGTCAGCTGGGATGGGGAGGTTTATGCGGATCAGTTCTGGCGCCATTACAGCTTCGGGAACATAAAGGATCGCCCATTTTCCAAAATCTGGACAGACACCAGCAACCCGCTCATGAAAGGTCTCAAAGAAAAGAAAAGACATGTCAAGGGTCGGTGTGCCAGGTGCCGCTGGCTCGATACCTGTGCCGGAAATTTCAGAGTCCGCGCCGAAGCGGTCACCGGAGATGTGTGGGCGCCGGACCCGGCCTGTTACTTGACGGATAAGGAGATTTCTTGATCCGGGATTTGGGATGTGGGATCTGGGATCTGGGATCTGGGATGTGGGATTTGGGATATGGGATCTGGGATGTGGGATTTGGGATATGGGATCTGGGATGTGGGATATGGGATCTGGGATGTGAGATTTGGGATGTGGGATATGGGATCTGGGATGTGAGATGTGGGATGTGAGATGTGGGATCTGGGATGTAAGATTTAGATTATAGGATTTGTTATAACGGTGATTTGCTGATATATTTTGATTTCACATCACATATCCCGGATCTCAGATCCGTTCGATTTCATATGATCAATAATAGTAACTGCTTGAATTCTGTTATACGCTTATCTACAAAGCTCCAGTTGCATACAGCAATAGGATTTGAAGGTGACCCGATTCGTGGATGTGTGACTGTCTGAGTATATTAGGGAACGTTGCATCAAACAGCATGAAGGTGTTGCAATAGACCTTAAATATTTTATATCGCTCGATGTTTTATTGATCTCGGGGCTCTGTTTGATGTTACGATCCCTTATGTACGAGTTTCATACGTCCGCGAAGCGGGTTATCTTCAAAGCCGTTAGGTCTTTACTGGAACTTTATAGATAACCGCGTTCTGCTATTCATCCATCAATACCAACATAGAGGAGTTTAAATGATATTTCCTGATTACAGAGCACGGCGGATGCGGCAAAGCGAAGGGTTGCGCCGAATGATCCGCGAAACAAGCCTTACCGTAGACGACTTTATCCTTCCTCTGTTTGTGATCGGGGGCAAAAGGGTAAAGAATCCGATATCTTCCATGCCCGGCCATTTTCAGCTATCCATCGATTATCTGATACCGGAGGCTCGAAAAGCGGTTGAACTCGGTATACCGGCGGTGATGCTTTTCGGTATTCCGGACAAAAAGGATGCCCTGGGAACCCAGGCTTACGCAAAAAGCGGTATTGTACAGCAGGCGGTCGGCAAACTGAAGAACGCGTATCCGGAACTGGTGGTCATAACCGATGTATGTCTATGCCAATACACCGAACACGGTCATTGCGGCGTGGTGGAGGGTGATCAGATCGACAATGATGCATCCCTGGATCTGCTGGCCCGGACGGCACTTTCTCATGCAAAATCCGGGGCCGACATGGTGGCACCTTCGGACATGATGGACGGTCGGGTGGCCGAAATTCGCGACACCCTGGATGAAAGCGGGTTCAGCCGGGTTCCCATCATGTCCTATGCGGCCAAATACTGTTCCGCCTATTATGGTCCGTTCCGTGCGGCGGCTGACAGCGCCCCGCAGTTCGGAGACCGCCGAACCTACCAGATGGATCCGGCAAATGCCCTGGAAGCGATTCGCGAAGCCACCATGGACATTGAAGAAGGTGCGGACATTATCATGGTGAAACCCGCCCTTCCCTACCTGGACATCATTTGCCGGATCCGGGAAGAGATCGATCTACCGGTTGCCGCCTACAACGTGAGCGGAGAATTCGCCATGATAAAGGCCGCCGTTGAGAGAGGCTGGCTGGACGGACCTCGCGTGATAATGGAGACATTGACCGCCATCAAACGTGCAGGGGCGGACATGATATTGACCTATTTTGCCATAGAGGCCGCCGAAATCCTTAAAAAATCGGCCGACTGAGTCTATCAATGAAACAGAACCAAAAGACCGACAAAAAACCGCCGCCGCATCCGACGGTAAAACCTTCCCCCGGCACCCTGCGACTGGTGGCCTGGGAAATCACCCGAAACTGCAACCTGTCGTGTATCCACTGCCGGGCCGCTGCAACCCGGGGGCCATACGATGGTGAACTGGACACCCGGACCTGTCTGGGAATTCTGGATGACATCGCAACGGTGGGAAACCCCATCGTTATCCTTACCGGCGGGGAACCCCTGCTGAGGCCGGATATTCACGAGATCGCGCACTACGGCACCGACCGGGGCCTCCGGATGGTAATGGCCCCAAACGGCACCCTGATTACCGTAGCCATCGCCGAACAGATGGCAGCCGCCGGTATCAAACGGATCAGCATCAGCCTTGACGGCGCCTCGGCGGAAACACACGATGTGTTCCGTGGGGTTGAGGGTGCGTATAGAGGTGCCCTGGACGGTATAGAAGCAGCAAAATCCGCAGGAATTGAATTCCAGATCAACACCACCATCACCAAACAGAATCTTGATGAAATACCCAGGATACAAAACCTGGCCCACCGGCTGGGTGCAGTTGCCCACCACATCTTTCTACTGGTTCCCACCGGCCGGGGCAAATATATTATCGATCAGGAAATCAGCGCAAACGAGTATGAGGAAACCCTAAACTGGTTTTATGACCAACAGTCGGATTCATCACTCCAGCTCAAAGCCACCTGTGCACCGCATTATTATCGTATTTTACGCCAACGCGCAAAATCCGAAGGAAAGACGGTCAATTTCAGTACCCACGGACTCGACGCCGTCACCCGTGGATGCCTGGGGGGAACCGGCTTCTGTTTCATATCCCACCGCGGCATCGTACAACCCTGCGGCTTTTTGAATCTTAACTGTGGTGATCTTCACATAAACACGTTTTCCGAAGTCTGGAACCGCTCGGAAATATTTCTGGCCCTTCGGGATTACGATAAATTAGAGGGCAAATGCGGTCTGTGCGAATACCGAAAGGTTTGCGGCGGCTGCCGGGCACGGGCATATGAGGCCACCGGAAACTATCTAGCGGAAGAACCCCTGTGCAGTTATCAACCGGTTTCGGTGGAATGATCGGCCAACGCATTTAATATCAGCGTCATGGGCCGGGTCTCTTCACTTTTTCCGGCAAATCGGATAGGACCCGATCTCCGGTAATTGTCCGGCCCCGGAGTTGCCGCCAGCCACTTTTCCCGGCACGCCTTTAATACCTTGAAGGATACGGAGTCGACACTCACCAGGCTCTTTTCAAGAACCAGTTCGAGCCTCCCTTTTCTCTCCTCAAGATGCATGAGCGGGGCAATGGGAATTCCGATGGGTTCCCAAAGGGAGAAATCTTTTTCCAGATTTTTAATAGCGGCCATCTGTCCGGTGGCGCCGTTTGCAATGAGGCTGAAGGCGGTGAGTCCCAGATTGTATGTATAGATACAGTCAAACCGTGTGGGGTCGCTGCCCCGGCCGTCATAGCCGTAGAAATGCAGCTGGGTTCTTAATTTGGGGACACTTTTCCGATAGATGTCTGTCACAGCTGCCGGAACACTTTCATCCGCGGTGATGACCCCGGCGGATAAAAGGGCCTGGGTCAGGGTCTTATATGAGTAAATATGGGTCCGGGTGAGCAGATAGAGATCATCAGTATCGAAATTTTCAAACAGAATCCGACCGAACAGATCCGGGTCCAGGTCCTGGCGAAGAAACATCTTCCGGCATTGTTCCCGTGATACCCCGATTCTGTATCTCCCCTTTTCGCGGAGAATCTTCAAATAATCCTTCACCAGTTTCAGGATGACCTTTTCGGTTTCAACCTGAGAAAACTGAAAGTTGCCATGGCTGTCCCGCTCGTTCAAAAGCCCTTTCCGGAAAAACTCGGGCAGGTCGTTAAACAACTCGTCATCCCGGCGGTTCCAGATGGCAAAGGGGTTGTCTTTTCGGATCCCCCGGACCAGCCGGCGCAGGTATTCGAGCTTGTCGTCTAGCCGCGGAAACTCTTTATGGAAGTCGATATCGTGGGTTTTGTTGAATTTTGCGATGATGGTGTTCAATTTGATGATAAAAATCTGGATCTCATTGATAAATTCAAGGATACCCTCCGGGATGACAATCACCCCATGGTTTTTGCCCACGGCCGCCCGGCGCAGGATCCCGTCGCAGATAACCCGGGACAGATGCCGCAGGGTCATACCGTATCCGGTGTAATCGGTGGTCCCTTCTTTTTCCGCCGCCGCGATCCGCTTGGTGTCGATGTAATTGGCCAGGTCTTCACCGATAAAGGTTATATTGGCATGGGTCTGCAGGGCCACTTCCCGGGCCAGGTGGCTGGCCACCCGCCCCATGACTTTGCAGATGTGCCAGTATTTAACGTCGGAGCCGCTGTCGGTGCAGAGGTTTCCGATGGCTTTTGCAAAGGCTCTGGCTGCCGTGTGAAAACCGAAAGACATGGCGCAGAGCACTTTCCCGTCGGCATCACGAACCTGGATATCGCCGTCGATGGTTTTGGGAACACCGATAATCTGAATACCATCCTCAAACATCTCCTGGGCCAGAAAAGCGGCATTGGTGTTGGAATCGTCTCCCCCGACAATCACCAGGGCATCCAACTGAAGCTGTTTGCAGGTTTCCCTTGAGAGTGCGACCTTTTCCCGGGTATCGATCTTTGTCCGGCCGGTCTTTATCATGGTGAACCCGCCGAGGTTTCGATATTTGTCCACCAGGCTCCCGGTGATTTCGATGGCTTCATTTTCGATAATGCCGTCCGGCCCCAACAGAAAACCGAACAATCGGTTTTCCGGATTTGCCTTTTTGGCAGCATCGTATATTCCGGCAATCACATTGTGGCCGCCCGGAGCCGGTCCACCCGAAAAAACGATGCCGATGTTTCGCACACGGGAAAAGAGGTTCTTTTGGGTATCTTCCGAAGACCCGGGACCCGCCACGGATTGAACTTTATTGTCGATAATACGGGACAGCCTTTTGACAGCCTCCGGATGCACCGAAAACCGGTAGCGGTCATCCTCTATCAATCGGGTATATTGGTTGGCGAACACCTCGCAGACCGGGGGATGATAATTTCTTCTTTCGATAACCTCGTCGTTGACATTTCGGACGATCCTTTTTACTTCGGGGTGTTCGAAAAGATGCGAGATCTGATCTATTCCATTTGGCATTCATATCTCCGTATCTGTTAGGCTTCAACCACGCAGTTACGGCCCGCTGCTTTTGCCCGGTACATGGCTTTGTCGACCCGGGTAAAAAGCTTATCAGTCTGTTGATCGGCCGATGTCACCTGCGTGGCGCCGATGCTGATGGTTATGGGAACGGGTTTTCCCCGGTGGATAAATTCCGTTTTTTCTATGCATTTCCTCAGTTTTTCCGCCACTTCCACCGCACCGGATTGCACGGTCTCGGGGAGGAGTAAAATAAATTCTTCACCACCGAACCGGGCCAAGAAATCGCTTTCCCGGAGCAGCGGTTGAATCCGTTTGATGATCTCCTTTAGGCAGAGATCACCCACGGCATGGCCGTACCGGTCGTTTATCGTTTTAAATCGGTCCACATCCAGCAACAGCACCGAAAATGGACGTTTGTGCCGCAGATACCGCTGCAGCTCTTCATTGATCCTCTTTCCATACGCACGCCGATTGTAGACCCCGGTGAGCGGATCGATCAACACCTCTCTCTCCAGTATGTCCGCCCGTTGTCTCTCGGTGGCGATTTCGTTTTTCATCCGCCCAAGATCCTGCTGGAGCCGTCCCATCCGCTTCTCGACTTCGGCCATCCGGGTTTCGTCTTTTCCCCTTTTATCCTTTATGGCCTTTTGAATAGACGACAGGCTCGAGACCACTGTCTGTTTCAGTTCAGCCAGCGTCTTGCTGAAATCGACCCGTTGACGGAGCTCTCCGATTTTTTCTTCCAGCAGCGTGTTGAACGCCGAATTCTCCTGATGGGTTTCCCGGGCACCCGGAAGGGTGTCTAAAATATGCGTCTCGACTTCGATGAGCCGTTCGCCGATCTCCCGGATAAATGCCGCCGCCTCTTCCCGCTCACCGCTGACACGGGATATATAGTCCTGAATCAGCATGATGATCTCTTTGCGGATCGGAAGAAAATCATCCGGGCTGCCCACGGTATAAATTTCGCCTTCTATTTCGGCCAGTTTTTTGAAAGAATCCTGATCAAGATTCAGCTTCAGCTCGTCGATGATCGCCCGGTAGGCATCTTTGAGCCGGTCCAGGGTATCGGCCGCCCCGGTCTCGCTTTCCGATCCGGACGGGGCGCGTTTTAGGAATTTGTCGAAAAAACCGGCGCGCTCCGGTGATTTTGCCGACTCATCGTGTATGGCAACATTTTTTATCCGGGTAATTGCCGCCTCGATGTCGGCAATATCACCCCCCCCCTTCAGCCCTTCTTTCAAAGAACCGACGGAATCGTTCAGGGATGCATTCTCATCGGCCGGAAGCAGCTCGATAACCGCGAGAAGGCCTCTTCGATAAACATCTTCCGCCTCTTCGATCCTGGTCAGCTGTTTTAGGAGTTTTTCCCGCTGCTCCCGGGAGGTTTCGACCTGCTTCTTCAGCCGATCGGTTTCCGATGCGGACAGGGGCACGTCTCGGGTATCCTGCGGGCCGTCCATCAGCTCCTTGAATTCGGTTCTTTTTGAAAGCCTGGCGGCCAATGCAGTCGAAGAGAGCTTTTTCCCGTCAGCGGCGATCCCTTTGAGCTCTTCGAGAATAATATCAGATAGTTTTTTTGGAGAAATGTCCATTTTTTCGGTATCCTTACCCGGCAATATTACCTATCCATTGTTCTGCGTGTCAAGATGATTCCATCGCGTCCATTTTACTTGACCTATCGGATTCTATCCAGTAATTGTTTAATTTGTCCCTCATTTTCTATTGACCTCACAAACGGAAACATCGGTCAAGGAGTCGACCCATGCGGAAAAAAATGGAGGCCATTGAGGTTGTCTGCCCCAAATGCAAACGCACGGAAATCGTCTATTTACCCGATGAAGACATCCCCAGGTGTCAAAACTGTAATATTCAAATGATCATCCGGGAACTTCTCGATGAGGGAAAATCGTACTGACATCTGTCGGTTTTGCCGGGTATTGCCCGGCTGGAACCGGCGAAACACCGATTGAATAAACACATACTTAAAGGAGGCGCATTATGAAAAATCGGGTTTGTATCGGATTGGCCGCACTGGTTGCACTGTCTTTTTTCTTCACCACAGCTGTTTTCGGTGATGATATTGAACTGGCAAAAAAATCGACACTTGGAGCAATTATCAAAAGAGGGGAACTGCGGGTCGGTTTCGATGCCGGCTACCTCCCCTTTGAAATGGCCGATAAAAAGGGAAGATTCATAGGCTTTGATATCGATATGGCCAAAGAGATGGCAAAGGCCATGAAGGTGAAATTCGTTCCGGTCAACACATCCTGGGACGGCATCATCCCGGCGTTGATCACAAAGAAATTCGACATCATCATGGGCGGCATGACCATCACCCAGGAGCGTAATCTTAAAATAAACTTTGCCGACCCGTACATCATCGTGGGTCAGACCATCCTGCTGCACAAGAAACATGAGGGGAAAGTCAAATCCTACAAAGATTTAAACAACCCCAAATACACCGTCACCTCAAAACTAGGAACCACCGGCGAGCAGGCCGTCAAGAGGCTGCTTCCGAAAGCCACCTACAAGTCCTTTGAGGTTGAAACCGAGGCAGCGCTTGAAGTCCTCACCGGAAAGGCCGATGCCACGGTCTACGATCTCCCCTTCTGTGTTGTTTTTATGGCGCAACAGGGTGCAGGCAAACTCGTTTTTCTGGACAAACCGTTTACTTTCGAACCTCTGGCATGGGCCGTGCGCAAGGGGGATCCGGATTTTCTCAACTGGCTGAACCATTTCCTGCGTCAGCTCAAAAACGACGGCCGGTACGACCGGATATACAACAAGTGGATAAAGAGCACGGACTGGATCAAAGATGTAGAATAGGCGATCCCGGACCGATTATCGGAAGATATGTTGCATGGCCGGCAAACGGGCGCACACCGGACCGGTGCCGGCCCAGCCTCTGTTCGACCGATAGGAAATCATGATACCTGACCCAATAGAAAAATGAGACGCTGATGGGACGCACAACTGCGGTTCGACGAGGCATGTCGGAAAAAAAATACTACATGTGGATCGGTGTTTTTATCCTGATCATTGTGTCAGCCCTTTTTTTGCTCTATGCGGCAACCATGCAAATAGACTATGTCTGGGGCTGGCACAAACTCCCCAGCACTTTCTTTTTTCACGAACAGGTTGAAATCAACGCTGAAATCGAGGGTACGGTGGAGGGTATCTCCCCGGAAGGGGAGGAGGCCGTCATCACGGTCAAAGGTCCCGGGGAGACCGAATCCTACCGCGTACCGACCGAAGATATCCGTGTCGATACCGGCGATTTCGTTTATCCCGGAGATGTGCTGGCAACCTATGGCCGATGGCAGCCGGGAATTATGGTCCAGGGCGTCTGGATCACATTGAAAATCAGCCTCTTTTCCATCATCTTCGGAATCCTTATTGGCGTTATCGGCGGAATTGCCAGAATCTCGGACAATCCGGCCCTGAAATGGTCCGCCATTACCTATGTGGAGTTGATCCGGGGGTCACCGCTCCTGGTCCAGATCTTTATCTGGTACTTTGTGCTGGGGACCATGATCAATGGGTTGCTGGAAGCCAATGGGCTGCCTGCAATCTCCAACATCTGGTACGGTGTAGCGTCTCTGGCCTGTTTCACCGGGGCTTATGTGACCGAAATCGTCCGGGCCGGCATCCAGTCCATCCATCGCGGGCAGATGGAAGCGGCCCGTTCACTGGGAATGACCTATCCCCAGGCCATGCAGCACATCATCATGCCCCAGGCCATGCGGCGGATACTGCCGCCCCTTGCGGGTCAGTTCATCAGCCTCATCAAGGATTCGTCGCTGCTCGGCCTCATCGCCGTACGGGAACTCACCAAGGCGACCCGGGAGGTGATCACCACCCAGCTGAATCCGTTCGAGATGTTTTTTACCTGCGCCGTACTCTATCTGGTGATGACCTTTGCGCTGTCGATGTTTGTTCAATATCTGGAAAGGAGAACCCTGGTGTCGTGATAGATGTTCGCAACATACACAAAACCTTTTATACCCCCCATGAGGTCTACGCCCTCATCGATATCACGACTCAGATCGCCGCCGGAGAGGTGGTGGTGGTTATCGGGCCGTCGGGCTCCGGAAAAAGTACGCTGCTCCGGTGCCTGAACCACCTTGAAACCGCCGACACCGGGCATATTTACATCGACGGTATCGATCTGCTGGATCCAAAAACGGACATCAACAGTATCCGGGCTGAAGTCGGCATGGTCTTTCAGTCCTTCAATCTGTTCCCGCATAAAACGGTCTTTGAAAACATCACTCTTGCCCAACGGGTGGTGCGGAAACGTTCAAAGCCGGCATCCGCCGAAAAGGCCGAATTATTGCTTAAAAAAGTCGGCATCAGAGACAAGGCCGCTGCCTACCCGGACCAGCTCTCCGGTGGGCAGCAGCAACGGGTGGCCATTGCCCGGGCACTGGCCATGGATCCGAAAATAATGCTGTTCGATGAGCCGACCTCTGCCCTGGACCCTGAAATGATCGGAGAGGTCCTCGATGTCATGAAGGCACTGGCCAAAGAAGGCATGACCATGGTCGTGGTGACACACGAGATGGGTTTTGCCAGAGAAGTCGCCGATCGGGTTATTTTTATGGATGAAGGGGCCATCGTGGAGGTGGGAACCCCCGAACACTTCTTTACCAATCCGGCTCACGACCGTACCAAACTCTTTTTAAGCCAGATTCTTTAACCCCCACATCTTGTGTACCAATATTTAAAACAACACCTTCAGTTGTGTTTTTTTCTTTACATCCCATCTGCACCCTGATATGAGAGACAGGATATCTGCCACCCCGACATCCGTGCAGGCCATTGCCGGGGCACATCCCAATCCATTGTAACGGGAGAATTTTTTGCATGAAACTTAAAAAACTGGAAATAACCGGTTTTAAGTCTTTTGTCGACAAAGCCGCCATCCAGTTTCCCACTGGAGTCTCAGCGGTAGTGGGCCCCAACGGATGCGGAAAAAGCAACATCATCGATGCACTGCGATGGGTCATGGGAGAGCAGAGCGTCAAACAGTTGCGCGGCAAGTCAATGGAAGATATCATCTTTGCCGGCGCCAATGGCCGTCCGCCCATGAACATGGCCGAGGTGTCCCTGACCCTTGCCAACGATAACGGATCGGCCCCCGAAGAACTGAGGGATTTTTCCGAAATCATGCTCACCCGGCGCCTGTATCGGTCCGGCGAATCGGCCTATCTCATCAACAAGCAGCCCTGCCGGCTAAAAGATATCCACAACGTTTTCTGGGGAAGTGGTCTCGGTGCAAGATCTTTTGCCGTGATCCAGCAGGGAAATATCGGTGCCATTACCGATGCCGGTCCTGAAGAACGAAGGGTCTTTATCGAAGAGGCAGCCGGAATCACCCGTTACAAAAACCGGAAGACCGAGGCGCTCCGAAAGGTTCATTCAACCAACCAGAATCTGCTGCGGGTGCTCGATATCATGATCGAGGTCAAGCGCCAGATGGACGGTCTTAGGCGGCAGGTACGAAAAGCCGAGCGGTATAAGAAATATCATGGGCAGATAAAGCACCTGGATGTCACCCTGGCTATCCGCAATGTCGATGCCTATGGGCAACAGATTGAAAGGACCGGGAAGCTCCTGAAGGATCTGAAAGATTCGGATATCGAACAATCGACAAAATCCAAACGCCTCGATGCCGCCATCGAAGAAATCAAACTGAGGCGTTCGAAAAAGGATCAGGAAATATCCGAGCAGCAGTCGAATCAGTTCGAGATGCAGCGGCATATCGATCGTACGGAAAACGACATCTCCCACCTGCGACAGGATGTTGAAGGCCTCAATGGTGAAATTACCCGGATCACCGCCGCAAGAGGCGATCTTGAAGCCAAGAACGCCGATATTTCAACCGAAGTGGTACAGGTTGAAAACCAGACGCATTTGGCCGCCCGGGAACTCGATACGGTTAAGGCGCAGCTGGAAAAAGAGCGCGCCGATGCCAAAGGGATCTCAGATCAATTATCCGCCCTCAACCAGACTCTGGAAGCAGCGAAAACCAATCTGATGAAGCGTGTCGCAGATGAGGCCAAATACAAAAACATCTATCAAAATGCCACGACCAACAAGGAGAATCTGCAACGACGCTTAAAAAGAATAAAAGAAGAGGAGATGACCGCCGGGAAAAAGGTGGCATCTCTGGAGACGGCATCATCAACAGCCCGGGAGACATTGGATTCATATAAAAAGGAGATCGAAGCATTCACCGGCCGGATCGACACCGTTCGATCCCATCTCCAGGGAAAAAGCCAGGCCCTGGGAAATCAAGTCAAACAGGTTCAATCGATGACGCTTGAGAGCAAAGCACTCCGCTCAAGCCATTCAACACTGAAACGGATGCAGGACAACTTCGAATGGTACAAAGACGGGGTTAAAGCCGTCATGAAGCATTTTCCAGATGAAGATCGGAAACAGGAGGCCGGCATCATCGGTATGATGGCCGATATCATCGAACCGGATTCTGCTTTCGGCCCGGCTGCAGAAGCGGTACTGGGAGAAGCCCTGCAGTATATCCTCGTTTCGGACCAGGGTGCCGGCGTCCGTTCAATTCAGTATCTTCAAACATCCGAAGCGGGGCGGAGCGGATTTATCCCTGTGGCTGCGGTAAAAGGTACCGACCCGGCCGGCGAAAAAAAACCGGACCCATCCAGACGCCTGCTGAATCATGTAAAGGTGACACCCGGATATGAAGACATCGCCGAATCCCTTCTGGGACATGTCGTGGTCACCGAAGATCTGGAAGAGGCCATCACGCTCTGGAACCGGAACGGTGTCCGACAGGCGGTGGTCACAAAAACCGGAGAGGTGATCACCCACCAGGGCATTCTGATCGGGGGCAGCGCCGATAAAAACGGTTCCGGTATTTTGGCGAAAAAGCAGGAACTCAAAGCGCTAAAAAAGAGTATTGAAGCGCTGGATCAAAAACTGGAAACCGCCCACAAGATTCAGGAAGGGCTGGAATCAGAGGTCCGGAACATCGAAGTTGACCTGCAGAAGCTGCTTGAGCAGAAGGAGACGGCCAGCCAGAATGAGACCGATTCGGAAAAAGCGCTATACCGCGTCTCTGAAGACTTAAAATATTCCCGCCGTCATTTGGAAATCACTCGTCTGGAAGGGGAGCAGTTGACTGGGGAAGAGAGCGACATCGATGAAGAAATCACCAAGTTCAATCAGGCCATTGTCGCCGTCGAATCAGAGGTAAAAACCGCGCAGGCACATGTGGCAAGGACATCCGAACAGATCCATACGGTCTCGTCGGACATGGAAGAATATTCCCAACGGGTCGTAGACCTGAAGCTGAAATTAACCGCGCTTAACGCACAGGTGGAAAACAGCCAGTCGAATTTAAAACGCTTAAAGACCTTTCACGAAGACGGCATCCGGCAGCTGAAAGACCTTTCAGCACAGATCGTATATAAAAGGGAGAAACGAACCGATTCCAAACAGAAGATCGTCTCTTTTCAACAGAGTCTGTCGTCGCGCTATGGAGCGTTGAAACAACTGGAGCAATCCATTGAACACAATCGTGCGGATTTTGATACCATCAAAGCTAAATTGCAGGAAAACGACACCGCGCTGAATGAGATTCAAACCAGCCGGGAAGCGACCCTTGAAAAGATCCGACTCCTCGAGCTTGAGCAATCTCAGCAGAATCTAAGGCGTGAAAATATCATCGACCAGATAGAAGATCGTTATCATGCTACCTTTTCCGACCTAAATCATCAGTTCACCCAGACGGCAGAGGTGACGGAACGGTCCGCTGAAGAAATGGAGGAACGGCTTTCCAAGCTTCGAAAAAGAATGGCATCGATCGGAGATGTCAATCTCGGTGCCATCGGAGAGTATGAAACGCTGAAAAGCCGGTACGAGTTTCTCACGGCTCAACACGATGATCTTGTCAGCGCCATTGAAGATCTGCATAAAGTCGTCCGGAAAATAAACAAGATCACCCGTAAGCGGTTTATGGAAACCTTTGAAATGGTCAACGAAAAACTTAAGGAGGTGTTTCCCCGGCTGTTTGAGGGAGGTTCCGCACAGTTGGCATTGACGGAACCCGACAATCCTCTGGAAACCGGCGTTGAATACATGATCCATCCTCCCGGAAAGAAGCTGACACGGATGAGCCTCTTATCCGGCGGCGAAAAGGCACTCTCGGCCATTGCGTTTGTGTTTTCAATCTTTTTGATTCGCCCGGCATCATTCTGTCTACTGGATGAAATCGACGCGCCCCTCGATGAGGCCAATGTCCACCGGTTTAACAACCTGTTGCAGATCATCGGCGAGAAATCTCAAATTGTCATGATCACCCACAATAAAAGATCGATGGAATTTGCCGATACACTGTTCGGCATTACCATGGAGCAGAAGGGTGTTTCAAAAGTTGTATCCGTAAACTTTACAAAATCGGAGTAGTCTATATGGCGTTGAACTTCTTTAAAAAAAAAAAACAGATCGATACAGACCCTGAGCCCGGCGTAAAAAGCACGCTTCCTGGGCAGGAACCGCCTCTGCCCGATCCGGAACCCGGACCGGAGCCGGAAACTGCCCCGCCTGAAATATCTTCCGGAGATGAAAATATCGCTCCAGAAAAACCGGCAGGGTTTTTCAGACGTTTGAAAACCGGGCTTTCAAAGACCCGAAAGTCACTTTCCGGCGGTCTTGAGAAGATCTTTATCGGAAAAGGGACCGTAGATGATGACCTGCTCGAATCACTCGAAGAGCTGCTGATCACCTCTGATGTGGGGGTCCAGACCACCATGACCCTCATCGACCGGGTATCGGATAACGCAAACCGAATCGGCAATTCGGATCAGCTAAAAGAAGTCTTGAAAGAAGAGGTCCTCTCTTTCTTTGATCCGCTGGAGGAAGTGCAGCCCCAGACTTCAAAACCCCATGTGATTATGGTGGTGGGTGTTAACGGCGTCGGGAAAACGACCACCATCGGCAAATTGGCGGCAACAAAGGTTGCGGCCGGAGAGAAGGTATTGATCGCAGCTGCAGACACCTTTCGTGCAGCAGCCGTCGAGCAGCTGACCATCTGGGCGGACCGGGCCGGCGCAGATATTGTCAAACACAAGGACAATGCAGATCCGGCAGCAGTGGCCTTTGATGCCATTGATGCTGCAGTGGCAAGGGATAAAGATGTTGTCCTCATCGACACGGCCGGCAGGTTGCATACCCGGGTTAATCTGATGGAAGAGTTAAAAAAGATTAAACGGACCGTTTCAAAGCGTCTCCCCGGAGCACCCCATGAAATCCTGTTGATACTGGATGCCACCACCGGTCAGAACGCAATTTCTCAGGCGAAGCTGTTTAATGAAGCCATGGATATCACCAGTATCGCACTCACGAAACTGGATGGGACGGCAAAGGGGGGCATTGCCATCAGTATTTGCGACACGCTAGGCATTCCGTTGCATTATATCGGGGTCGGGGAAAAGATTGAAGATCTGCAAAAATTCGATCCCAAGCAGTTTATCGAAGCCCTCTTCTGATAAGGTTTTATCACTGCAGCCATATTTGAAACATGTGAAGAGTGCCGAATTTTAGGGTTTTAGCCTTTTTTTATATCAAAGCCTTCTGTAAATGCTGATTTTGCTTGACACTAGGAAAACGATCCTGTATGAGCCACTGTGAATCAGCATTTTATGAATGCTAGTCTAACAGAAAGGGGTGAAGCAGAATGACAAAAGCAGAATTGGTGGAAAAAATGGCAAAGGATGCGGCTATCTCAAAAGTTGCGGCTGCAACAGCACTAAGCTCTTTTATGGAAGGCGTAACAAAATCTCTCAAGAAGAAAGACGGTAAGGTTACGCTGGTCGGCTTCGGCACATTCTCAAAAGTGCGACGCAAAGCCCGTAAAGGCCGCAATCCGCAAACCGGACAACCGATCAAAATCAAAGCAACAAACGTTGTAAAATTCCGTCCGGGAAAAAAACTCAGAGACTCTGTCTAACAAATTTGGGGCGGTTTATTTACTTTCGTGTCGATTGGATAAACCGCCCCGCCCCTAAAACGTAATATCAAATCCCGTATACTTTCCTGAAAATACTTCCCACCGCACATCCACATGATCTACCCGTGACTGCGGCGGTCCCTGCCGGCACCAGGAAAGCATCTTTTCTATATCGTCTGAATCACCTTCTATTACCGCTTCAACCGTACCATCCGGCCTGTTTCGGACCCACCCGGAGACGTCCAGGCGCACTGCTGTCCGTTCGGTTTCCATCCTGAAGCAGACGCCTTGAACCCGGCCGGAAATGAGGATATGAGCCCGCACCCTTTGTTCCATGGTATCTCCCCCCGCTTTCTGATGACGGCTAAGAGGCATAGCCGTCAGGTTAAGAGAATTTATAACAGTTCATGGGGTGTTGAAGTAATGAAGTAATGGACCTCGAAATACTGAAAATTCCAAATAACAAATCCCAAATAACAAACAAATTCCAATGGCTCAAATTCAAAATACCAAACGGTATTTAATGATCTATTGATTTATATTGTAATTTGAGACTTATAATTATCTACGCAACTGTAAACCCCAAATCAAAACCACCACGCGCACCCTGAATGTGAAACAGGTTTTGGTAATTGGATATTGGGATTTGAGATTTATTTGTAATTTGGTGCTTGAAATTTGTGATTTTAGACACCAAGCTGCCAAGGCAGATCCATCTATCTCTGACTCCCGCACAGCGGGATCTTCGACGGTCCCAGAGGACCTGGTTTAAAAATATACGGACCCGGCCATCACTTCCCATCAAGCAGCGCCATGAGTGCTGCCTCGTCGATGACCTCAACACCCGACTGCTTTGCCTTTTCCAGTTTTGAACCCGGCGTTTGACCGGCCACCAGATAGTCGGTATTTTTGCTGACAGAGCTGTTGACCCGCCCCCCGGCCGCCTCGATTCGTTTTTTTATCACGCTTCGCGGAAAATTTTCCAGTGTGCCGGTCAATACGAATATCTTCCCGTCCAGATGGGCGGAAGTCTCCTCTCGATGCTCCGGAAGGATTTCAACCCCGTCTTCAAGGATTCGCCGGACCATCTCCCGGTTCTCTTCGAATGTGAAAAACCCTGCAAGGCTCTCTGCTATAATCTCTCCGATCCCTTCAACGGCTGCAAGGTCTTCAACCCCTGCCGCCATGATTTTATCAATGCCCATAAATCTCCCCGCAATGGTCCGTGCGGCGGTTTCACCCACATGCCGGATACCCAGGGCATAGAGAAACCTCCCGAGAGAGGTCTTTTTGCTTCGATGGACGGCATCGATGATATTCTGTGCGGATTTCGGCCCCATACGGTCAAGGCTTGCAAGGGTATCCTTATCCAGATTTAAAATATCGGCGCTGGATGCCAGATACCCCTTATCCACTAGCTGTTCGATCAGTTTGTGACCCAACCCCTCTATGTTAAAAGCCGCTTTGGATGCAAAATGGCGTATATGCTCTTTAACCTGGGCCGGGCATGCAGAATTCAAACACCGGAGGGCGGATTCCATTTTATCCACCGATGACAACATTGCCCGGGCAACCCTTGTTCCGCAAACCGGGCATCTTGACGGCATCTGAAAAATCTCTTCTTCACCCGTCCGCTTTAAAGGGATCACCTTTACGACCTTGGGGATGACATCTCCGGCCCGTTCCACAAACACGGTATCACCGATACGGATGTCTTTTCTGGCGATCTCTTCCTCGTTGTGAAGCGTCGCCCGGCGGACCGTTACGCCGGAAACCCGCACCGGCTCTAAAATGGCCACCGGCGTCAATGTGCCGGTACGCCCGACCTGGATCTCGATATCCAATATCCGGGTCGTCTCCTGGGATGCTTTGAATTTATAGGCAATGGCCCACCGCGGGCTGCGCGTTTTACTCCCGAGTGTCCGCTGGTATGCCATCCGATCTACTTTGATGACCAGCCCGTCAATTTCATAGGTGAGTTCATGGCGCATCCCGGAAAGTGAGCGGTAAAAATCGAGGGTCTCTTTGATGGCCAAACCCGATTTGATATACGGATTAATTTTGAAACCGAATTCTTTTAAGCGCTGCAGGAGCACCCGCTGTGAATCGAATGTGATACCGCGGCTATTTCCGATACCGAAGGCAAACATGTCGAGCGGACGCCGGGCGGTCACTTTCGAATCCAGTTGCCGCAAAGATCCGGCCGCTGCATTCCTTGGGTTTGCAAACGGAGGACCGTTTCCGGCTGTTCGATGATAGTTGAGCTTCTCAAAATCGATTTTGTCCATGAATACTTCCCCCCGGACTTCCAGCAACGGGGGCATGCTGTCATCGGTTTTATCCGTATTTAAAACAAGCGGCACCGAGGTGATTGTCTTCACATTCTGTGTAATCAACTCTCCAGCCGACCCATCACCTCGAGTGGCGGCTGCCGTCAGCACCCCCTCCTCATAGACAAGCTCTACAGCGATTCCATCGAGCTTGGGCTCTACGGTGTACAGAATTTCATGGGGAGTGTCCAGAAATCGCCGGACACGGCTATCGAAATCGATGATATCCTTTTCCTCAAACCCATTGTCCAGACTCAACATGGGTACAGAATGGGAAAATGTTTCAAACTTCGATAACGGGGCTGCCCCGACCCTGGCAGTGGGAGAGTTTGGATCTTTCAATTCGGGAAAGGTCTCTTCAAGCTGCAGCAACTCCTGCATCATGCGGTCGTACTGGGCATCCGATATCTCCGGATCATCCAGGACATAATAGCGGTAATTATGGCGGTGCAGGTCCCGTTGCAGGGTTTCGGCACGCTTCCGGATCGAAGAATCTATGGGCGGCTGCATATGACTTCTATGACCTCGCACGCATGCTTTCGACTGGTCAAAAAATGATCCGTCTTAAAGCCGGGACGCCACTCGGACCCGGCGACTTCGTCAGATACCACAAGAATGCCGCCGATCTGTATCTTTCGATACCGGGCGACGGTGAAGAGTGCGGACATTTCCATCTCAACGGCCAGCGCGCCTTTTTTTTGAAATGACAATACCTTCCGGGGGGTTTCTCTGTATATGGCATCGGTTGTCCAGATATCGCCTTGCTTGAACCGAATATTCCGTTCGGAGAAGGCGTGCCGGATCTCTTCAGTATACACACCGGACGGCAGAACCCGTCCGGAAGGTTCCGGATGGTAATGTCTTGAGGTCCCCTCGTCAATGATCGCACCGGACGGAATGATGATATCGCCAATTCTGACATCCGATGACACCGCACCGCACCAGCCTAAAAAAAGGACGTTTTTAACCCCCCCGGCAATCATTTTCTCAAGCACCATAACCGCATAGGGTGCACCGATCATGGGGCCCACCAGGGAAAATCCACCCCAGGGGGTGTCCGGTCTGTATATCCTGCTGTTAAAGAGACCGGATGACTTCCCCTGACTGGTCCGAAACCGTCTACAGAGTATCTGCAGGTCGGCCCGAGTGCTGACCATCACCGCGGTCGGCCCCAGGCCGGAAACAGGGGTGCCGTCTTTGGGATTGATTAAGGCATCATTATCGGAAATGGTCATCCGGTCACTCAAGGTTACTCCGGCAACGTCAGCTTCTGAAGGTCATCCTTTACTTCATCGATGATGTCGTAAAACCAGAGCAGATCCTCCACGGTCATCCGGCCGGCCCTGCGTTGGGATTCGTTACCGTCTTTTTTTACAAAGATCCGGGGGCCGATCTGAAGCTTCGGCTCTCCCGCATCATACTGGTTGATGGAGATAACCAGTCCGGTTTCTTCACATTTCCACTTTTTCACAATTTTATCTTTTTCTGGGTCAAACGGCATTTTACCCTCCTTGTCTGTTTTCATTAGGTCGAAATTTTGGAAAAATCCGCAAACGTTTCAAACAATCCGGCGATACGCTTTAGTAACGATAGCCGATTTCTGCGCAGCGCATTGTTTTCGGTAAGCACCATGACCCCGTCAAAAAAAGCGTCCACACTGCCTCTTAGGGATGCGATGTCATGAAGCGCCTGATCAAAAAGACCCTCTTTAAGATTCTCGGTCACCTTCCGGTGAACCGCCTGATAGGCCGAAAAAAGTCCGGTTTCGGAGCCATCCTCAAAGAGCAGGGGGTCCACCTCATTTTCTAAGGAGTCACGGGATTTCTGTTCGGCCTGCCGAATGATATTAACCACGCGTTTAAAAGCCGCTGCAAACGGTTCAAAATCCGGTTCGGATTTTAGCTTCTCCAGGGCCCGCACCCGGTTCCAGACATCCGGCACATGGTCTGTCGACACACTCGCCACAGCAGCCACGAGATCTTTGGGATACCCTTCGTCAACGAGCAGCTGGGTCATCCGGTTTTGAAGAAAAACAGAGATATTTTCCGCAATCTCGGCTTTTGTCTGATCCGTATGATCCTTGAAATGGGTCAAGCTTTCATGGATCAGCGATTCCAGGGAGAGGGTGAAGTTTTTATACAAAATCGTCTGTATCACACCGATCCCCTGGCGGCGCAGGGCATAAGGATCGGACGCACCGGTGGGTAAGAGCCCGATACTAAAGCATCCGCAGATGGAATCCATTTTATCGGCAATACCTAAAATGGCACCGGCAATGGTATCCGGAAGCGCCCCGCCGGAACGGGTCGGTCGGTAGTGCTCCTCAACAGCAACGGCCACCGGTTCCGGCTCCCCGCCGGCTGAGGCATAGATCCTGCCCATAATCCCCTGGAGCTTCGGAAACTCTCCAACCACCTGGCTGACCAGGTCGAGTTTACATAGCCTGGAGGCTCTTACAGTCTGCTGCTTAACGGCGGTATCCAGTGACAAGGCATCGGCAAGGTAGGCGGTCAGCTTTCCCACCCGCATTATCTTTTCATGCATGGACCCGAGTTTTGCCTGGAAAAGAACCGTGTGGAGTTTTTCCTCCCACCGGTCAAACCCGGTGTTTAAATCCGTTTTATAAAAAAACCGTGCATCTTCAAGACGCGCTCTCAGCACCCGCTCATGGCCTTTGGCCACCAGCGCCATGTCCCTGGCCGGTGTATTGTTTACCGCAATAAAATGCGCCATCAAGTCGGTCTTCTCATCGACAACGGCAAAGTATTTCTGATGTTCCCGCATGGCGGTGATCAGCACCTCACGGGGAAGTTCCAGAAATTTGTCATCAAATCCACCGGCAACCACTGCCGGATACTCCACAAGGTTCTTTACGATATCCACGAGTTCATCGTCTTTAAGTACTGCTCCGTTCAGGTCCTTGGCAGCCTGAATGACGGCATCTTCAATCCGGTGTTTTCGCTCGGCAATATCGACCAGCACCTTTTCAGCCCGCAGGACGTCCGTATATTGATCTGCATGGGCAATTTTAATCTTTCCGCTGCTCGCAAACCGATGCCCCAGAGTATATCGACCGCTTTTTATATTCTCTATCTGGAAAGAGATGACGGAAGTACCCAGCAGAGCCAAAATGGTGTGAATGGGTCTGGCAAATGACGTCTGAAACGCTCCCCACCGCATGGTCTTTGGAAACGGCAGGGCGGTGACGGCATCCGGCAAAATGGTCTTTAACAGTGTCTTTGTTGAGAGGCCTTTCTCGATCTTTTCCGCACATAGATAAAGCCCCTTGGGGGTTTCTTTGGTTCCGATCTTTTCAACGGTGATCCCGACTTTTTCCGCAAACTTTACAGCGGCAACCATCGGGGTGCCGGCCTTATCAAAACCGATGGCATGGGGCGGCCCTATAATTTCCGCTCGCAACGGCCGCTGCCGCGGGGCAACACCGGATATCGACACGGCAAGCCGCCTCGGTGTCCCCATGACACTGGCCGCACCGTGATCGATCCTGGCACCCTCCAGTGCCTTCAGCAGACAGGAAGAAAGCGCCGCCAATGCCGGTTCAATATAACCGGCCGGTATCTCTTCGGTTTGGATCTCCAACAATAACGTTTTCATTCTCACCTCAACGACAACGGCGGCAGGAGGGGATCTTCTCTGGCTGTTTCATCCCTGGCCTCTTGCCGCTCGCCTCTATGCCTTCATTAACGGATATCCCATTTCTTCCCGCTGCTTCACATATGCTTCTGCACAGGCTCTGGCCAGGTTGCGGATGCGTGCAATGTAACCGGTTCGCTCCGTAACGCTGATCGCCCCGCGCGCATCCAGCAGGTTGAATGTATGGGAACACTTCAAGCAGTACTCATATGCCGGGAGCACCAGGGGTTCCTTAATAATCTGCCCGGCTTCAGTTTCGTATATATTAAAAAGTTTAAACAGCGCATCGACATCTGCCTTTTCAAAATTGTATGTGGACTGTTCCACCTCCTGCTGATGATGAACATCGCCATAGGTGATATCCGCGTTCCACTTCAGATCATACACGTTGTCGACACCCTGAAGATACATGGTAATCCGTTCGAGTCCGTAAGTGATTTCCACCGAGACGGGATGCAGTTCGAGGCTGCCGGCCATTTGAAAATAGGTAAATTGCGAAATCTCCATGCCGTCCAGCCAGACCTCCCAGCCGAGGCCGGATGCCCCCAGGGTGGGGGATTCCCAGTCGTCTTCCACAAAACGGATATCATGTTCGAGGGGATCGACCCCCAGTGCCCGCAGGCTTCCCAGATACAGTTTCTGCACATCCATGGGAGACGGCTTCAATATGACCTGAAACTGATAATAATGCTGCAGACGATTCGGATTCTCCCCGTATCGGCCGTCGGTGGGCCTCCGGGAAGGCTGTGCATAGGCAACGTTCCAGGGTTCCGGCCCCAGCGCCCTTAAGAGCGTTGCGGGATGAAAGGTTCCGGCCCCCACCTCCATATCATACGGCTGTACCAACAGGCATCCCTGGCAAGCCCAGAACCGTTGTAATGAAAGAACCACATCTTGAAAATTCATTTTTTATCCTCTATCTCCGTTCCCTTTGTTAACCACCACACCGCGCCCATCGATTCCGGCATTCAAAAGACGGGCCGACGGGATCGGTTTGAGCAGTCGTTGCCACCGGCCCTTCAGATGCTCGATGGCAGCATCGTCGCCGACGGCCCAGATGCACCCGCCTCCGCCGGCACCGGTAAATCGTGCCCCGCAGCGGCTGTCAATGGCTGCCCGGACCAGTTTTTTACCGGTGGCATCCAGCACCTCCGGAGTCATCCGCCTGCGGATGGCAGTCTCCTGGTTCATCCAGTCGATGGCACGGGGCAAATCTTTTTCCACAAGGGCTTGGGCAAACCCCTGGGTACAGCCGATGATCTCGACCCACTCCTGACGATATTTTCCGGATAAAAACTGATCGACCCATCTGCCGTTGACCTGGGCCGACACATGGGGTTTTCCGCAGAACGCCACCAGTAACCGCCGCTCTATATCTTTGTAATATTTTTTCTGAACAAGTACCTTTTTCCCATAACCCGGTAGTTTCTCCCCTCCCCTCCACATCCACAGGTTCACCCCTCCATAGGCGGCTGCCAGTTGATCCTGTATGCCGCAGGCAACACCCGCAACGCTCCCTTCTATGGCATGGGCCAGCCAGGCAATCTTCCTCCGGGACATATCGTCTCTTTCCGTTATGGCGGCCAAAGACGCAATCAGCGCCACGGCCGCTGCAGAGGAACCGCCGAGCCCGCTTTTTGGCGGTGATGCGGAATCGACCTCAATATGGATTCCGGCCTGTCCGAAATATGCGGCAACGGCGAACAACAGCCCAAGAGGATGCCGCATGGGTACTTGGAGCAAGGGGTATTCCGCACTCCTAAACCCCTTTGAAGATATCCTGACAATACCATCGGTATAGGCCGAGACCCGAACCCGGGTTCTTAAGTCAAGGGCCAAATTCACGGTACCGGGAGAATAATGCCGCAAGGGGAAATAGAATGTGCTGATATCGAGCGTTCCCCCCATATCGATCCGGCACGGCGCAGAAGCCTCAACCGGTTCTTTTTCCAGAATTTTTTTAAAAGCAGATTTCATTAATTATCCAATCAGTTTCGAATCTGCTGTAAAAAAGACAGGCTTTTCGGCATTTTCCCCAAATGATACGGTGTAAATGCTTCCAGCAGATCCAGCCCCTCTATTAATGCCCGGTTCGTAAACCGGATCCGGCCGGCTGTTTCCAGCCCTCCCCGTTTTATCCATTCGAGCTGTTTGATGGTTCCCTTCTGAAGGCTCAGTTTGCCGTGGGTACCTGAAGTACATCGTTCACAGAGGAGACCGCCGCTTTTCAGGTCGAACCGGATGACGGGGGTTTTAATCTTTTCAACCGCTGTTCGGCACCTTGAACAGCTGTTGAGATCCGGCGCATAGCCCGACAGCGTTAGAAAACGCATTTGAAACAGAATGCTCAAGGCCGCTTCCGGTGTGTTGCCGGCATCCAGCGCTGCCAATACATGCACCAGCAGATCGTACAGTTCAACCTGTTTTACGCCCTCTTCGGTCCACGAATACACCATCTCCGCCCAGTAACAGGCATAGGCGGTTTTTAGAATATCCGCACGAATTTTTGAAAAGGGATGTGTAAGCACCGCTTCCTGTAGTACCGGAAGCCCTTTACCCCGCCTTGAACCGCAGACAACATCCAGTGCGGAGAAGAGTTCAAGAATACCGGAGAAACGTTTGGCACTCCTTTTGGCAGATTTTGCAATCGCCGAGATCTTTCCCCGATCAAGGGAAAAAAAAGTAACTATAACATCGTAATCCCCAAAGTCAATCCGGCGAAGCAGAACGGCAGGGGTAGAAAAACCCGACATCAGTCTATAGACCCAGAAGGCGGGTGGCGAGCAGAAAATAGAAAAACACACTGATGATATCGATGGAAGTGGTAACAAAAGGTCCGGTGGCAACGGCAGGATCGATATTAATCCGTGCAAATACCATGGGTACAAGAGACCCCACCAGGGCGGCGACAGACATCGAGCAGACCACTCCGAGCCCGACGGAGACAGCTAATGCGGATGTGCCGTAACGAAATTGAGCAACGATTCCGATGAGCAGCCCGTAAATAACGCCCAGAATCATACCGATGGACAATTCTTTAAAAACAACCGATCCGATGTCCCGGATATCGAGGCGCCCGGTGGCAAGTCCTCTGACGACGATGGTGGATGATTGTGTACCGATATTACCCCCCATGCCCATGATAACCGGGATAAAAGCGGCAAGATAGGCTAACTTGTAGAGGCTCTGCTCGAATCGTCCGATAATGTAAAACGCGATGATCCCCCCCATACAACTTGCGAACAACCAGGGCAGGCGGATACGGGTGCTTTTAAAAATAGATTGCGTTTCGACATACTCCTCGCCCACACCGGCCATTTTCAGAATGTCTTCGGTTGCCTCTTCCCTGAAAATATCGATGACGTCATCGACAGTGACGATGCCGACGATTCGATTCGATTCATCCACCACCGGCACCGCCAATATGTCGTACCGGGCCACAATCTTTGCAACCTCTTCCTGGTCCATATCGGTCCGGACCGAAAAAACATCGGTGGTCATAAATTCCTTCAACGGGGTTTCGGAAGGCACCACCACCAATTGCCGTAAGGAGCTGACCCCGACCAGATTTCCATATTCATCCACGACATAAAGATAAAACGGCATCTCCACGTCGAGGTGTTCTTTCTGTAAGGAATCGATCGCCTCCTTTGCCGTGATATCCTCACTGAGGGCAATAAAGTCGGGGACCATAATTCCACCGGCAGTGTCATCCCCGTAGCTGAGCAACTCCTCGACCTCTTCGGAACCCTCCTTCTCCATCTTTTTGAGGATGGCATCAGACATCTCTTCGGGCATCTGGCCCAACAGATCCGCGACGTCATCGGTGGGCATCTGTTCAAACACCGCCACGACCTCATCCATCTCCATGCCTTCGATAAGGCTCAGAAACGTACTCGATTCGAGCCGGCTGAACAGCTCTCCCTTCTTCTCGATGTCGTCGATTACATCCAGAAGCTTCCGTTGATCGCGCAACGGCAGTGAATTAAAGGCCGGCGTCAGGTCTGCGGCATGCGTTTTGCCGACGATCTTTCTCAGGTGTAAACCCGCACCCCTCCTGAGCAGCCTTCGGATGCTTTCAACCAGTATGCGATTACGATCTGTGTCCATTTCTTATAGGTTGAAGGGTTCAGCGTTCAACGTTCAGGGTTGATAACAAAACACCACGTATCATTTTAACTATGGGTATCATCCCGTTTCACGCATTGGGTTATGCCGGATATTCCCGATGCCGATCCATACCGCAATCGGCTTCAATCGGTTGCAACCCTTTAACCCTGAACACTGAACCTGGAACCAATCCTTTTATATTTATGGTATTTGAACGGTTACAACCTGACCGCTTTTGCCGGGGATTCGATACGGTTTTTCGTTTAACGAGAGCTTGACCCCCTTGGCATCTCCGACGAGAATATTAAATCCTGTCATCGCCTCGAGTTCCAGATGGTCACCGGCGCTCAGTTTATACTCTTCCGTATCCTGGCCGTCGATAATCACCTTCATCCAGGTGCCTTTTTGGGCGGCCACTTTTAAAAGGAGTTTTTCCGGAGCCTTTTCATCTGTCACGGCAGTCTCTGTTTTTTCAGCTTCCGGCTGAATTTTATCCGCCTTTGCTTCCCCTGGCGATTCGACCTTCGGATCCTGTAAAAACCTTAGATGATCCTGAGGTCCTGCAAACCAGAATACAGCCCCTGAAATGATACAACCGAACACGATCAGACCCAGGATCAGCCGGGGCCAGAAACGTGTCGCTGTTTTTGACAAATCCGCTTCGAATTCCTCGGCTTCGCGAAATCCCCGGAGCTCTGCCAGATATCGATGGACCGCTTCATCGCCATCGGCACCGACGGCTTTTGCATAGGCACGAAGAAAACCCTTGGTGAATACTTCTGCAGGCAGTTTTTCGACATCTTCATCTTCGATATGAGCCAGCGTATCCAACCCGATCCGGGTCTCCCCGGAAACCATCTTCAACGATATGCCCTTTTCAAGCCGTTTTGATTTCAGGTATCGCCCAAAAGAGACCGAATCGTTTTCCATGTTCATATGTCAACACCGCCTGTATCGTTCGTTAATAAGTTAGTTAAACCATTAAAAGTTTTTTTGTTTTTATGCATAAAAACTATTTGATCATTTTTATGTGCGATTTCTGGCGCAGGTCTCCAAGCCAGGATTGGAATTCCCTATCAACGATTTCATTAAAAAGTTTTTCCCGGATTTCACCGGAAACTTCTTCAAAGGGTTTTCCGGGCAAAGTGATGATCTCATCAATGTAAAAAAGCTGATACCCCTGATCCGTCTCCAGCACCTCGGTACATTCCCCCGGCCCCAGGCCCTTGATGGCATCCTGGATTTGGGGAGACAGCGCCTTGCGTTCAAATGAGCCGAGGTCACCACCGTCGGCCGCCAGTGGCGACTCGGAATATTCCATGGCCATCTTTTCAAAAGATTCACCGCTTTTGACCTTTTCAATGATGGTTTCCATTTTCTGATATACCTCCGCGATTGCCCTTTTATCGGGCAACAGCGGCGGTTTCAGCAAAATATTCCTCAAGTGATACTTTTCCTCACCACCGTAAGTTTCGGGATGATCATTGTAATAGGCGGTGATATCCTCCTGGGTGATGACGATCTTTGACTTTACTTCCAGGTTTATGAGTTTCGTTCTCAGGATCTGTGTTTTTAATTGGCTTCTATACTGTTCCATGGACAAGCCTCTTTGTTTTAAGGCTCCTCGAAGCTCTTCATCGGTAAAAAGCCGTGCCTCCTTAATCCGCTCGATGGTCGCATCGATCTCCTTGTCGGATACACTGATATTGGCTTTTCTGATCTCCTGATCGGTCAATTTTTGACGAACCAATTCGTCCAGAACCTTCTCTCGGAGGGAAAACATCATTTTCCGCGCCTGTTCTTCAGGATAGTTGCCTGCCTGAATCTGAGCAGCGTATGGTTTTAACATCTCATTTAATTCAGAAAGCGTAATGATGTCGTCGTCTACCACCGCAACGATCCGGTCGATATACTCGACACCCTCGGCCCCGAAGGCGACTGTCGATATAAGCATTAAAAACAACGTCACGCCTGCGATAAAACGATTTCGGAAAACGATTTTGCCGAATGTCGCAGAACGGGTCATATCCCTATCCATCAAAAGTTTGCAATTTTTTCCCACTGCTCCCGATTGATCTCGATGGTGTATTCTTTTTGAAGCATTTTTATCCATGTCAGGTAAGCGTCCTCGGCCTTTTTTCTGCGCAACTGCGTAACGATGACTTTGTTGATATTCTCCGCTCTCGAAGGTTCATCCGCCCTGGAATCGACATGCGCCCTATAATAGGCCCGAATCTCATCGGGTTCAATGGTGATTCGATCCTTAAGCTCCTCATCGATCACTTTTTCCATAAGCAACCGCTGTTTCAAGCGCTTTTTCCAGTCCGGGTAAGATACCGCATGCTCAAGAAGCATCTTTTCAAAATCCCCTTCCGGATAGTCGTCCTTGATGTCGGCAACCGCCGATTCAATCTCCGACTCAGGGATATGGATATCCAGGTCTTTGGCCCGTTCAATGAGAATCAGCTCTTCGGCCAGCTGGTTGAGAAACCGTTGCTGGATCGCTCGATGTGCAGATGGATTCTGCATTTCATTATGCGTATATGCACTTTTTGCGATTTCAAAGGCTTTTTTAAATTCACCCACACTGATAACACTGTTTCGTACCCGAACCAGATAGTCCTTATTTTCGGCAGGCCCCGAATTCGTACACCCCACCCAAAGGGCCATGATAATAATCAGTATCCAGCCCGGCCGGCAGCCGTCGACCAACCCGGCCTTGATCTGTCTGTATTTTATCGACACGGATGTTATCATGGCGTTTATTTCCAAAAAAATCAAAACATTTCAGCCGTTAACATGTTGCGATATTTCTTTCAAGATGTTTTTGGCTTCATTGACAAGCTGCCGCAGGTTGCGAGATATCATGTTCATTTTCAAAACATTATCCGGTAAAATTTCAAACCGTTTCGGATCAGCCATGACCATATCGACGACCCCCTGGGGATTCTGAAGATGTGGTTGGGACAGAGTCAACACAAGTACCCTGCCGGCAAGGTCAAACTTTTGAACCGCCGCCTTCCTTGCCAAAATTTTCAACATTATCTTCTGCAGCAAATTTTCGGCCGGATCGGGCAGCGGGCCAAATCGATCCAGAAGCTCTCCGTTGAATTCAGAAACTTCCTTTACGTTCGTCATCCGCGACAAACGGCGGTAAGAGGAGAGACGCTGATCGATATCGGGTATATAGGTCTCGGGTAAAAAGGACGACAGGGGCAGATTGATCTCCGGCTCCAACGATTCGGATACAGGCTCCCCATTCAGACTGGAGACGGCCTGTTCCATTAATTGAAGGAACATGTCATAGCCGACAGCGGCAATATGTCCTGACTGTGAAGCGCCCAGGATGGTACCGCCGCCCCTTATTTTTAAATCGCTCATGGCGATCTGGAATCCGGAACCCAGGTCGCTGTGCTCCATCAGAACCTTTAGCCGTTTCTGTGCGTCTTTGGTCAGGCCCTGGCCACGGGGAACAAAAAGATAGGCATAGGCCTGCTCATCGGCCCGCCCCACGCGGCCCCTCAACTGATACATCTGGGCCAGGCCGAACTTATCGGCGCGATTTACAAGAATCGTATTTGCAGAAGGAATATCCAGACCGGATTCGATGATGGTGGTGCAGACCAACAGGTCGATTTCGCGCTTGATAAACCGAAACATCACCTTTTCCAATGTCGCTTCATTCATGCGCCCATGGGCAACATCCAGTCGCACCTCGGGAATCAGACGTTTCAGATGGGTCGCGACCCCTTCGATACTGTAGATATTGTTATGGACAAAAAAGATCTGCCCTTTGCGCTCAAGCTCTTTTTGAATGGCACCTGTGATGATCGCATCGTCAAATTCAGAAATGTAGGTCAAGATCGGGCGTCGGTGCTCGGGCGGGGTGGAGATGACACTGATATCACGAACACCCATCAAGGACATATGAAGGGTTCGCGGTATCGGGGTCGCGGTCAGGGCCAGGACATCGACTGTCTTTCTAAATTGCTTCAGTTTTTCTTTATGCTTGACCCCGAATCGCTGTTCCTCATCGATGATGATTAGACCCAGGTCTTTAAAGCTGACATCCTTCTGGACCAGTCGATGGGTACCGATGACGATATCTATCTTTCCGCTCTTAAGATTTTCTATAATTTCGAGCTGTTCACTCCGTGTCCGAAAACGGCTCAGGCAGGCGATGGATACCGGATGATTCACAAACCGGTCGGTAAATGTTTTATAGTGCTGTTCCGCCAGCACGGTGGTGGGCACCAGCAGCGCCGCCTGTTTCCCGTTGTAGACGGCCATAAAAGAGGCGCGGAGTGCGACTTCGGTTTTCCCATAGCCCACATCGCCGCAGATCAGCCGATCCATCGGCATGGGATTTTCCATATCGGCCAGGACATCTTCGATGGCCTTTACCTGGTCGTCGGTCTCTTCAAATGGAAAACTGCCTTCAAAATCCCTGAAATATTCATCCGGTTTTCCGAAGGAAACCCCACTTTTTACTTTTCGCGCCGCGTAGAGGTCGAGCAGTTCCCCGGCAATCTTCTCGGCGGTTCGCTTCACCCGTGATTTTATTTTTTCCCACGATTTTCCACCCAACCGTGCCAGAACCGGTGCAATGCCATCGACGCCCAGATATTTCTGAATCATATTCATACGATCGATGGGAAGATAGAGCTTATCTCCACCTTTATAAATCAGGTGCAGGTAATCATTGGTGGCGCCATCCAGTTTCAGCTTCACCAACCCCAGGTACTGCCCGATGCCGTGGTCGATGTGCACCACCAGGTCCTCCTGCTGCAGTTCATCCAGAGACAGGAGGTCGGTCCGGATCTGTTTCCTTTTGGGGACCCGCCGCCGCTGTCGCGCGCTGAAAATATCATGGTCTGTAATAATGGCAAGCGCTTGATCCGGCCACACAAACCCCGCGCTCAACTGCCCCTGGGATGCATATACAGCGCCGGCCCCGGTTGTTATCTCTGAAAAACGATCGACGAGGTGAAATGAAATGTCATAGGGTTCCAGCAGATGTCTGAGCCGCTCTATCTGTGCGCGGGTACGGCACACCAGAAGGATTGACCACCGCGCCGCCAATTTGTCTCGTATCCAATCGGCAAGGGGCAACAGCAGATGTTCTTTTTCCCTCCGATGTTTTAATTGATCTCTGATATCGGTATTGTCAGATACTGAAAAATGAACCTGCAGGGGCACTGCATCACCCGCTCCGCCATCCGGTAAAACGGGAAGCAGTTTAAAAACAATCGGTTTCTTTTCAAAGAGGGTGGCCCGGGTCTGAGGCCAGTCAAGATAGATTTCATCCGGCCTCACACAAAACCGATGCTCTTCCAGAGCGGATTGATAATTATTATCCACCTGTTTTTTAAAATGAGCTGCCGCATCGGACAGGTCGTTCGGTTCCGATAACATAAAAAGGGTCGATTCCGGCAAATAATCGAACAGGCTGTCCAATTCCGGATAGACCATGGCGGTCAGACCCTCAATGCGCGGAAACGAGCCTTCATTCTTTATCTGATCAATCAGCTTGCGCAGGGCTCGAACCGGCATCTCCAGATCGGCTGCCCGGACTCGAATCCGATTGATGATCTCGTCTCGATGGCCCGGTTCCAAAACCGCCTCCCGGGCCGGAATCAATATGGCTTCGGAAACCGACTGGGTGGTCCGTTGGTTTTCGGAAGAGAAAAACCGAAGGGATTCTACCGTATCCCCGAAAAACTCCGTTCTCAGAGGCTCCGGATACAACGGGCAGAAGACATCCAAAATCCCGCCCCGGACGCTGAACTCTCCGGGTTCCTCGACAATGATCGAACGCACATACCCGCCGGAGAGCAGTTTTTCTGTGAGTGATTCCAGATCACTCTCCTCACCCGCTTCAATGGGCTCGGCAAAATCGCACAGACCCTTTTTGGGAAGCACCTTCTGGAGCAGGGCATCGACAGTAGTCACCAGAATAAAGGGCTGGTCCGACGCCACAAGACGATAGAGCACGTGCATCCTGTCTGCCGCGGCATCGGTATCGGACATGAATTTAAAGGGCAATATGTTATAGGGTGAATAGTACAGAATGGAATCGGTAGATGGAGATGCAAAAAACTTTAGGTCCTCTACAAACAATTCAGCCTCTTTTGAAGTGGGCAGGGTAATCACCATCGGTGCCCGCATCTCGGAATATAACTCATAGACCACCGAGGCTTTGGCAGGGTCGGACAGGCCGATGCAATCGATGCCGGTCTGCCGCTCTGCAATCCGTCCGGCAAGGAATTTCAGTGAACTTTTTTCTTGATTTTGTTTCATAAACGACTTAAAGATTGCCAAGATAAGGCCGACGTAGCTCAGTTGGTAGAGCAGCTGATTCGTAATCAGCAGGTCAGCGGTTCAACTCCGCTCGTCGGCTCCAGTAAAAATTAAGGGATTCAGCCGCCTATGGCTGGATCCCTTTTTTGTTTTAACAGCTAAAACCCCGGAAAACCGGGGCATCTCAGGGCCTTTCTGCACCCAAAATGCACCCACGCTATATAGCAAAAACTTTCAAATAGGGCAAATCCAAAGGTCCGAATCTCGCGCAAAGCCGCAAAGCGCGCAAAGTTACCCTGCTTCTGATTTTTGATTTAAAATTGCCATTGTTCCCAAAGGATGTTATATGACGCTCGCTTCATTAATTCAATTCAAGTTCCAAAGTAAATCGCCGAAATAAACCGTTTTGAAATTGGCTCAAAGGAGCGTCAATATCATGGAATATACCGAACTGGGTCGAACCGGTCTTAGGGTCAGCGTCGCAGGGTTGGGATGCGGTGGTCACAGCCGGCTTGGCCAGGGCACCGGGAAAAGCGAAACGGATTCCATCGCCATCATCCGCCAGGCATTGGATGTGGGGGTCAATTTTATCGACACCGCGGTTGCATATGAAACAGAAACCATCGTGGGCAAGGCATTGGTGGGGTATCCGCCCGACAGCGTGATCCTGTCCACAAAGGCCCATGTGGCCAGGGAAAAAACCATTCTGTCGGCTGATGAGGTCATCGGCTCCCTCGAGGCGTCTCTGAGACGACTCCAGCGGGAGTGTGTGGACGTGTTCCATCTCCACTGTGTACCGCCCTGGGGTTGTGACGCGGTCTTAAGTGAGATCGTACCCGTGCTGTTAAAGGAAAAGGAAAAGGGCAAGTTCCGTTTTCTCGGCATTACGGAGATGCCGCCTATCGATCCGTATCACGAAACCCTTCAGCGGGCCGTGCAGGAGGATTGTTTTGACGTGATGATGGTGGCGTTTCACATGCTGAACCAATCTGCACGGACCAAACTGTTCACCGCCACCCAGGACAGGGGCATCGGGATTCTCAACATGTTTGCCGTCCGCCTGCTGTTCAGCCGTGAGGGACGACTCAAGGAGACGGTGGACGATCTGGCAGCCGCAGGAAAGTTGCCGGATTGGTTTAATGACAAAGAAAATCCCCTCGATTTCCTGCTCCATCCGGATGGCGCCCACAGCATCATCGACGCGGCATACCGGTATTGCCGCCACGAACCCGGGACCGATGTGGTTCTGTTCGGTACCGGCAATCCGGATCATCTCCATTCCAATATCGAATCCATTCTGAGTGGCCCCTTGCCCGAGTCCGATTTGCACCGCATCCGGGAACTCTTTGGCCATCTGGAAGGTGTCGGTCTGGACCCGCCGCCCAACCGACAGGGTCCGGAGTGACGCGCCATCTCACTGAAAAATGCCGATGCATATACCGAGTGCTTGACATCGACCTCATATCTATATATTCTATATAGTTACAATCAGTTACCACCCGAAGACAAAGGATAAAAGACGCGTGAATAAAAAAAGGCCATCCGTCTTTATTCGATAGACTGTATAATAAAAGGAGATTTTGAATGGATGAGGCGGAAGACATTCAGCTTAAAGCGGAACTCGATGAAATTGCCCAGCGAATCGACAGCACCATGAGAAAGATTGAAACTGTTTTTGAACCGAGTACGGAAATCGCTCAAGAAACCAACGACTGATCCTTTGAACAAAATATAGATTCAACCTCTCATACGCATACAAAGAGCCGCTTACCGAAGGAGGCACCATGGCATTGACGAAGAATGATATTGTTGTGAAGGTAAATGAGATGGGCTTTACCAAAAAAGAATCCGTCGAAATCATCGAATCGTTTCTGGAAATCATCAAAAAACAATTGGAAACGGGTGAGGATGTACTCATTTCAGGGTTCGGCAAATTCTGCGTAAAAAAGAAGCAGAAGCGGCGCGGACGCAACCCGGCCACCGGAAATGATCTGATTCTTCAGGAGCGGCAGGTCGTCACATTTAAATGCTCCGGGAAACTGAGAAATAAAATTAACGGTTCCGAATAACGTTTTATGTCATCACCCGACTAAGCCTCCAGGATAAACCGGTATCTTAACGATCACCCCTACCCCGTGATGCGCCGAACGCCCCCCGGACGGTTCCCGAGCCAGAGGTCTAAGACGGGAATCCCAATCGTCTGAATGCCTGCTGTAAATACCTGCGTTTTTATAAAATCCTTCCACCGGCAAGAAAAATAGAGAGTAAAATCATTTGCATCGGTACCCTGCATATGATATTTAAGCGGCTTGTCCCAATTTTACTGAATGGATCAGGAGAAGCCATGCGTGCAATGATCACGGGCCTCGGACACTCTGTTCCCGAGACCAGACTGACGAACCAGGATCTAGAAAAGCTGGTAGACACCAACGATAAATGGATCACATCCCGTACGGGAATAAAAGAGAGAAGAGTCCTCGGCAAAGATAAAGGCACCTCCGACATGGCTGTCCAGGCAGCCATAAATGCCATGGCCCAGAGAAATATTTCAGCCGATGATATCGATCTGATTATTGTCGCCACTGTCACTCCGGACATGATCGTTCCGAGTACGGCTGCGTTTGTCCAAAAAAAATTGAATGCCCGCAACTGCTGGGGATACGATCTGAATGCCGGATGCTCCGGATTTGTTTGCGCACTTGCCACCGGCGCACAGTTTATCGAATCGGGCCGGCACCAGAAAGTACTGGTCATCGGTGCCGACAAAATGACCGCCATCATGGACTACCAGGAGCGAAACACGTGCATACTCTTTGGTGACGGCGCCGGCGCCGTTATCCTTGAACCCTGCCCGGATAACGATAACGGCATCATCGATTTTTCAATGCATCTGGACGGCACCGGGGAAAAATTCCTCTGTATGCCGGGCGGCGGCAGCCTCCATCCGGCGACACATGAGACGGTCGATAAACGCCTGCATTATCTTTATCAGGAAGGGAAAACCGTCTTTAAATACGCCATCAGGGGAATATCCGAAGACTCCGCAGAACTGCTTGAAAAAAATCGATTGAGCAGCAATGATGTGGATGTGTTCATTCCGCACCAGGCAAATATCAGAATTATGGAGGCGGTTGCCGACAAACTGAAGCTGGACCCGGATAAGATGGTGGTAAACATCGAAAAATACGGCAACACCACCGCCGCCACCATTCCGCTGGCCATGTCAGAAGCCTATCAGCAGGGAAAGATGCACCCCGGCGACCTGATCCTGCTGTCGGCATTCGGTGCCGGTTTTGCATGGGGGAGCATTCTTTTTAAATGGGCCATAAAGTAAGTTTACGGCACCATTGCATTCCCGAGATCTAAGAAACGCTTTTCTTGACTGCGCAAGGCGGCATGGGCCTTTTCGATGCTCAGCTTTCTAAAACGAACCTTCCGCCCCGGAAGCATCTGCGCTAACACATCAATATCGGGCCGAATAACACAGGCAATTTTGCAGTAGCCGCCGGTTGTCTGGGCATCGACCATCATGATAATGGGCTGGCCGTTGCCGGGAACCTGGATGGAACCGGGCAAAATGGCATCCGAGATGATATCGGCTGCCGACACATGTTCGATGGCCGGGCCTTCCAACCGATACCCCTGGCGGTCCGATTGACTGGAGATGGTGTAGGTTTCGGATAAAAATGAATCGATCCCCTCTGTGGTAAAAGCCTCGTCCTGGGGACCCATGAGGACACGGATTTCCGCCTCCTTTGAATATTTCGGGATCCACTCCTCAGGCACCCTCAAAAAGGGGGGATTGCTGTCTGTGGACAGGGTCCGGAGCCGATCTCCTTTTTGGAGTGGTTTCCCTATCAGCGCCTTCTGTTGGGTGCTCCGACTGCCCATACGCACCGGCGCGTCAAGCCCCCCCTGAACCGAAAGGTATGATCGGGCTCCTCTGCCTATTTTCTTAAACAGCAGCGTACTCCCGGCCGGAAGTTCCACGGTTTCCCACATGGGCAGCGGTTTCCCGTCAAGCGTCGGATGCATATCCGCCCCGGTGATTGCAACTCGAATGGTACGAAGGACCGCCAGCTTTAGTCGATAGAGCGTGATCTCGAGCCCGGCAGCACCCGGGTCGTTTCCCACCAGCAGATTGGCGGCATAGAGTGAAAAGCGGTCCATGGCCCCGCTCACCGCAATACCGTATTGCCCGTAGCCGATCCGGCCGAAATCTTGAATCGTTGTCAACAGGCCGGGATTTAAGACATGAAATATATCCGTCATCTATTCATTATCCGATCGGTTCCGGGAATACGCCGGCACGGGATTCGGCCTCTTTCAGGGAGACCGCCTTAAACCGGACCCGGTCCCCGGAATTAAAGGGTGTCGGCGGAAACCGCTCGGGATCATATACCTTATGAAAGCACCGGCCGATGTAATTGAAACCGGATGGAAGTTCCACCGGGGGATAGGCCACCTGTTGGCCGCCGACCCCAACCACGCCGGCGGGCAGTTTTACCCTGGGGCTGGGAAGCCGCGGGGTATGCAGGCATTCCGGAAGATCGCCGATATACGGCAATGCAGCGATAAAGCCGATAAAATATACCAAGAGGGTTGTTTCTGAAAAAATTCGGATTACATCCTGTGGGGTGATGTCATTATGTTCGGCGATCCGTTCAGTGTCAAAATCATACGGTTTCCCGTAATAGGTGGGAAGTTCGAAATAGCGTTGTTCCGGTGGTTCTGCATCTGCCAGATCCTGCTCCAGGGAATCGATAATTGTATTCAATTTTCCCAGGGAAACTCTCAACGGATCATACTCAACCAGAAGTGAACGGTATGTGGGTACCAGGTTCAGAATTCCGGGAACCTGTTTATTCCGTATGGCCGAGGCCATCAACCGAACCTGTCCGAAGACAGCCGGGTCGATCCGGTTGCCGTATTCCAACATCAGGCCCCGTTCACTCAAAAACCGTCTCTCGGGCCGCATCCGATTAAACCAATTCCCCCACCGGTACGATGCCGATGCCCTGGCTATCCAGCTTTTCACGAAGGGCTTTGATCAATTCGGACGCCCCGGGGGTATCGCCGTGCATACAGATACTCTGGGCATCGATTTTGACGACGCCGCCTTCGTAGGTGGGCATGGTGCCGGTCTCCACAAACTGGGTAATGCGTTTAACCACCGTGTCGGAGTCAGTCAGAACAGAATTTGGCAATTTGCGTGACACCAATGTTCCGTCTTCGTTGTAGGCACGATCGCCGTAAGCCTCCCCGGCAACTCGAAGCCCCGCGTCCTTACAGGTCTGGTACAGGCGGGTTCCCGCAATGGTCATGTAGAGCAGCTTCGGGTCGACGTCTTTTATGGCTGCGGCGATGGCTTCAGCCAATTCAGGCCGCTGTGTGGTCATAATTTCAAGAATGCCGTGGCATTTGACATGCTGCATGTCAACCCCCATGGCCTTGCAGAATGCCTGGACCGCCCCGATCTGGTAGACACAGTAATCATAAAGTTCCTCCGGGCTGACATCCATACTCCGCCGACCGAAACCGATAAGATCCGGCAGCCCCGGGTGCGCCCCCACCGCGGTACCGGTCTCCTTTGCAAGCTTGATGGTGTATTTAAGCACATGGGGATCTCCGGCGTGAAAACCGCAGGCAATATTGGCGGAAGAGACATTCTTCATGATCTCTTCGTCATTGCCGAGTTTATACTTGCCGAAGCTCTCCCCCATATCCGAGTTGAGATCGATTCTGTTCATTGTCATGCTCCTTTCTCCAATTAATCATAGATGGGTTCGGACCGACATTTTTCGGTTTCTCCGGTGTCGATTTCAAATGTGTCCGGATCCAGGATCACGCGGTAGACCTCTTTTGCCTGCTCAAGGCTTACCAGTCCGTCGATGGCATCTTCGCGCACCATTTCAGGATCCCGTGATTCGGGTGGATAAAATCCGCCACCGCCGGGCAGTTCCAATGTCATCGACTGGTCGGGCTTGAGTATATATTTGGTTTTTGGGTGCGGTATTGTGCCGTCGTTGAGAAAAAACCTCCCCTTGGCACCGGAAAGCCCCCCGACAAAACCCTTGGCTGGGAAACGGATGCGATCGTACATGGGCGAATGCTGGGCAGGGTGCCCCCCGCGTATTTTCAAAACCATCCGTTGACCCAGGCCACCTCTAAATTTGCCGGGCCCTCCGCTGTCTTGAATCAGCTCCCGGCATTCCATAAAAAGCGGGGAAACATTCTCCACCACTTCGGCAGGCACACCACGGATGCCGCTGGGAAAGGCGGTTGCCGAAAGTCCGTCCTTGCCCGGACGCGCACCGGTGCCGCCGGATGAAAAAAACACATAGGCAAACGGGTCCCCGTCTCCGGTAACACCGTCAAACATGGTGTTCCACAGCCCCTGGGCCCCTTCGGCAATCACACGGTCCGGTAAGACATGGCTCAGCGCTCCAAAGACGGCGGCTGAGAGAAAATGTCCCAGAATATGCCGCGCACCCACCGGCGCCGGGCGTCTGCAGTTAAGGATGCTCCCCTCCGGTGCCTTAACCGTAACCGGCCGAAAGCTGCCTTCGTTGTTGGGTACGTCGGGGCTGATGGAGCATTTAACCGGATAGGTTGTGTAGGCATGACAGTAGTTGTAGACGACGTTTATTCCGCGATCCGATTGCAGAGAGCTTCCGGCATAATCGGCGATAAGGCCGTCTCCTGCAATGGTTATGGCAAGTTTGATCCGGATCGGCTCATCAAAACCGTCCACATCGATCTGATGCCGGTAAGTGCCGTCGGGGATCTCAAGGATGGCCTCGCGCATGGATTGTTCACTGCGCTGGATGATAGCGTCTGAAAGGCCATCGAGGTCAACCATCTGATAATCTTCCATCATCTCGGTCAGTTTTTTCCCCCCCACCTCATTGGCCGCCACCATGGCATGGATATCGCCGAGAACCGGAAGCGGCGTTCTGACATTGGCACGGATGATCCCGACAAGATCCTGGTTCATCTGTCCCCGCTTGACCAGTTTCATAATCGGAATGGCAAGCCCTTCCTCGTAGACCGACGTTGCATCCGCACCGAAAATACGCCCGCCGATGTCCATCACATGACATGTATTGGCAAAAAGCCCTACCGGGCGCCCCCCATGGAACACGGGGGTGACAATGGTAAAATCGTGATAATGCCCGGAAGCCAGCCAGGGATCGTTGGTGATCAAGGTATCTCCCGGGTGCAGGGTGGCGAGGGGATATGCTTTTAAGAAATGCCGCACACAGGTCGCCATGGTGTTAATATGGCCCGGAGTTCCGGTTACGGCCTGGGCGAGCATATTCCCCCGGGCATCGAAAACACCGGCAGACAGGTCTCCGGCCTCCCGGACAACAGTGGTAAAACTCGCGTGCATCAGGGCTGCCGCCTGTTCGTTCACCGTTGAGATCAGACGGTTCCAAAGGACTTCAAGGGTGATGGGGTCGTATGTGGTTCTCGTCATAATAGTTAGCTACCCGATTTTGATAAATTGCATTTTCGGATCATCCGATCGTTAGGATGATATTTCCATATTCATCGATCCGGGCGCTTCCCGGTCCGTTGATGACAAAGGTGCTCTCCCTTTCTTCAACAATGGCCGGACCCTCTATTTCAGATCCCGCCTCAAGCTGATAACGATCATAAACAGGCATTTCGACAAATGTGCCGGTTTCCGGAAGATAGGCCTTTCGCGTTCCCTTTAATGCGTTTCCTCGGGGCGCAACCGCCGACCGCCATTTTATGCTCCGGATATCCGGATGCGGTCCGGTGGCCGTCAGGCGCCAGTTGACCCCTTCAATGGCGATGTCGTCACAGAGACGTTGATAGATGCCCTGGTAGCACTTCTCGAATCCGCTTTTAAAGCGATGCCGGTTCTCTTCGGTAAATTCCGTAGAAGAAATCGGCACATTGACTTCAAACCCCTGGCCCACATATCGCATATCAGCGGAACGTATAAATTGGATATCCTCAGACGCAACCCCGGCTTCAAGAAGGTAACGCCGGCCCCTTGTCTCCATATCCTCATACAGGGAATTAAGGCGTTCCCAGTCAATATCTTCAAGACAGACCACATAGCTGCGGCTCAAATCAAATGACATGGGTGCGAGAAGAAACCCGAAGGCCGAACAGACACCGGCACCGGGAGGAATGATAAGCCGTTTAAGGCGAAGCTTCCTTGCAACCTGATAGGCATGCACAGGGCCGGCTCCGCCGAATGCGGTCAGAGAAAAAGAGCGCGTATCCAACCCCTTCTCAACCGCATGAATCCGCGCGGCATTGGCCATATTCTCGTTGACCACTTCATGAATTCCCCAGGCAGCCGCTTCGGTGGTGAGCCCCAAGGGGGCGTAAAACTTTTCTGTCAGTGCCTGGCGGGCCTTTTTGGGATCCAGATGAATTTCACCACCTAAAAAAAACTCGGCATCGAGATACCCCAGAACCAGATCTGCGTCGGTTACAGTGGGATCAGATCCACCCAGGCCATAGCATGCAGGGCCGGGATCGGCGCCGGAACTTTCAGGACCGACCTTGAGCAGTCCCATGGGACCGACCGAGGCAATACTGCCGCCACCGGCACCAATTTCGATCATTTCTATAACAGGAATCTTTACCGGAAGACCGCTCCCCTTTTTAAACCGATAGACCCGTCCGGCCTCAAACTCGTTAATTTTGATCGGTGTTCCGTTTTCGATAAGACAGGTCTTCGCGGTGGTACCCCCCATGTCGAACGAGATGACATTTTCATTCCCGGTCTGTCGACCGGTCCAGGCGGCGGCCAGAACACCGGCAGCCGGTCCGGATTCAAGCAGACGGATGGGGTAGTCGGCAGCGGTTTGGGGGGTGGTAATACCCCCGGTGGAAAGCATGATGTAAAGCCTTCCTGAAATACCAAGATCTTTGACCCCCGACTCCAATTGCCCGAGATATCGACGGGCGACGGGCATGGTATAGGCATTTGCAACCGTGGTCGACATCCTTTCATACTCCCCGACTTCAGGCACCACTTCAGAAGAAATGCAGACGGGGAGATCCGGATATTTATTTTGAATCAAGTTGCGAAGTTCGATTTCATGGTCCGGGTTCCGAAAGGAATGAAGCAAGCAGACCGCGATGGATTCCACACCGGATGAAACAAGATTATCTATGACCTTTTCGGCCTCGGCGATGTCTAATGGTATAATGACATGGCCATTGTTATCCATCCGTTCGGTCACCTCAAATCTGAACCGCCGGCTGCAAAGCGGCTTGGGAAGTTCAAGGAGTATATCGTAGAGATCATAACGCATCTCCCGGGCGATTTCGATGGCATCCCGGAACCCGCGTGTTGTTAAAAGCCCGGTGGGAACCCCCTTTCTTTCTATGATTAGATTGGTCACCAGGGTCGTTCCGTGAATGGCCTTTTGAATCTGTTCAACTGGAATGGCATCACGGGAGAGCATTTCAACGAGGCCCTCGGTCACGGCACCCACAGGATTGTTGGCGGCGCTTAATTTTTTGCCCACGGAAATGCGGCCGGTATCATGATCCAGGATGACAAGATCGATAAACGTGCCGCCGATATCGATACCGACTTGATAATTATTTAAAGGTATAATTTTAATCGCCTCCGGATTTCGATTTGGTTTGAAAAATAGGCAAAGGGTTAAAATGAGTCGTCTTACGCTATACAGGACATCCCGGCAAATTTGCCGAAAAGGACTACACCACATGGGTTGATGAACGTCATTAAAATTAAACCCGATTTTGAAACGAAGTCAAGAGGAAAATTGATCAGGAATGAGAATGGAGGGGCTTAAAACAAGAAGAGCCCGGCGACTCAATATGAGTCGTCGGGCTCTTAAAAAAAATTCGGCGGCGTCCTACTCTCCCACCCAGCTACCCGAGCAGTACCATCGGCGCTGAAGAGCTTAACTTCCGTGTTCGGGATGGGAACGGGTGAAACCTCTTCGCTATAGCCACCGAAAACTGTATACAAAACAATGTGAATATAAAATATCCACTACAATCCGGATGTATGTACACAAAAGCGTTCATCTAACTGTGTCGAATAAGATTGTGGCCAAGCCTCACGGCCAATTAGTACCGGTAAGCTAAACACATTGCTGCGCTTACACACCCGGCCTATCAACCTCGTCATCTTCGAGGGGCCTTAAGTTCCGATGTTTCCACCGGAAGGGATATCTAATCTTGGGGTGGGCTTCCCGCTTAGATGCTTTCAGCGGTTATCCTTTCCGAACTTAGCTACCCAGCGATGCCGCTGGCGCGACAACTGGAACACCATGGGTTCGTCCATCCCGGTCCTCTCGTACTAGGGACAGATCCCCTCAAATATCCTACGCCCACGGAAGATAGGGACCAAACTGTCTCACGACGTTTTAAACCCAGCTCACGTACCACTTTAATTGGCGAACAGCCAAACCCTTGGGACCTGCTACAGCCCCAGGATGTGATGAGCCGACATCGAGGTGCCAAACCGCCCCGTCGATGTGAACTCTTGGGGGCGATAAGCCTGTTATCCCCGGCGTACCTTTTAGCCGATGAGCGACGACCCTTCCATACGGGATCGCCGGATCACTAAGACCTACTTTCGTACCTGCTCGAAATGTCTCTCTCGCAGTCAAGCTCCCTTATGCCTTTACACTCCACGGCTGGTTTCCAATCAGCCTGAGGGAACCTTCGCGCGCCTCCGTTACTCTTTAGGAGGCGACCGCCCCAGTCAAACTACCCACCAGACACTGTCTTTCGCCCGGATAACGGGTCGAAATTAGAATCCTAAAATAGCAAGGGTGGTATTTCAAGGTTGGCTCCACCTCGACTAGCGTCGAAATTTCATCGCCTCCCACCTATCCTACACATACTATTCCAAAATTCAATGTCAAGCTGTAGTAAAGGTGCCGGGGTCTTTCCGTCTTTCCGTGGGTAGACGGCATCTTCACCGCCAATACAATTTCACTGAGTCCCTGGTTGAGACAGTGCGGAAGTCGTTACGCCATTCGTGCAGGTCGGAACTTACCCGACAAGGAATTTCGCTACCTTAGGACCGTTATAGT
>Ga0233431_1000057_pt1:0-142500 | contig 250365 bp, 214 predicted proteins | sample SI_118_April2016_FD_179867 | JGI IMG/M metagenome (GOLD analysis project Ga0233431, IMG submission 179867) | Seawater microbial communities from Saanich Inlet, British Columbia, Canada - SI_118_April2016_200_MG | ecosystem: Environmental > Aquatic > Marine > Inlet | place: Canada... | reverse complement strand
GATGTGCTTTAACTGCAGCGTCTGTTCCGTGAGCAAGGCATGTGGCTTCAAAGGCAAGAACCGTCTTTGCGTCGTTTAATTCAAAACCGGTCAATAACTCCACAGCACGGACTTCATCCATGGGTAAAAACGTAAACAGGGCCAGAAACCGGGCCACATCACGGTCATCGGTGTTGACCCAGAACTGATAGTAATCATAGGGAGAGGTGCGTTCCGGATCCAACCAGATTGCACCCTTTGCGGTCTTACCCATCTTCGCTCCACTGCTGGTGGTAATCAGGGGAAAGGTGATGCCGAAAGCGGTTTTCCCGTGCACCCTGCGGACCAGGTCGATCCCGGCGACGATATTTCCCCATTGATCACTACCGCCCATCTGCAAACGACAATCATGGGCGCCGAACAGTTCCAGGAAATCGTATGCCTGGAGGAGCATGTAATTAAACTCGATAAAGCTGAGACCTTCTTCGGATTCGAGGCGCAACCGGCAACTTTCAGTCTTGATCATCCGATTGACTGAAAAATGCCGTCCGAAATCTCTCAAAAATGGGATGTACTCAAGCTTTGTCAACCAATCGGCATTATTAAGCATCAATGCCCGGTCGTCTTTAAAATCGATAAACCGGGACAGTTGTTCCCGCAACCCCTTGGCATTTTCTTCAACCTTTTCCAAGGTCAGCATCTGACGCATCTCGGTCTTTCCGCTCGGGTCCCCGACCAACCCAGTTCCTCCCCCAACAAGGGCAACCGGGCGGTGTCCCTGCCGCTGCATATGGGCCAGGGACATGATCGGAACAAGGCTTCCCACGTGGAGACTGGAGGCTGTCGGATCGAAACCGATGTAGCAGGTAGCGCGCTCATTCTGAAGATAATCGGTCAACTCCTGGTCATGGGTCGTATTTTCAACAAACCCCCGATCCCTTAAAATATCGATAACGTTCATTCTAAGATCCTTCATTTGTTCGCGTACGATACAGCCCGTGTTTCCCGGATCACCATTACCTTGATTTGCCCGGGGAATGTCAATGCTTCTTCGATCCCTTTAACAATATCCTTGCTCAGGAAAACAGCCTCCTCATCCGACACGATGTCACTCTCCACAATGACCCGGATTTCACGACCGGCCTGAATGGCATAAGAGTTTGAAACACCTTTAAAATCATTGGCGATATTTTCAAGATCCTCCAACCGTTTGATATAGTTTTCCAGGATTTCTTTTCGAGCGCCGGGTCGGGCACCGGACAGACTGTCTGCCGCCTGAACCAACAGCGAATAGACCGATTCCGGCTGCACATCTTCATGATGCGATGCAATGGCATGCACGACTTTGGGAGACTCTCCAAATTTTTTGGCAAGTTTTGATCCGATAAGGGCATGGGGACCTTCTACTTCGTGGTCCACAGCCTTTCCGATATCATGAAGCAGCCCGATCCGTCTGGCCAGCTTGGTATTCAACCCCAGTTCGCCTGCCATGATGCCGTTTAAAAAACCGACTTCAACCGAATGCTGGAGCACATTCTGGGCATAGCTTGTCCGGAATTTCAACTGGCCGATATGCTTGATGAGCCGGTTGTGCAGGCCGTGAATCCCAAGATCGAATGCCGCCTGTTCACCGGCCTCCTTGATGGTCTTATCCACTTCCTGGGTCACCTTTTTTACGATATCTTCGATTCTCGCCGGGTGTATTCTCCCGTCTGCAATGAGCCGGGTCAACGAGATCCGGGCCACCTCCCTCCGAACCGGATTAAACCCGGATAATATCACCGCTTCGGGCGTGTCATCGATGATCAGATCGATTCCGGTGGCAGCCTCAAGCGCCCGAATGTTACGTCCCTCCCTGCCGATGATCCGCCCCTTCATTTCATCGCTGGGCAGCTGCACCACCGAGACGGTCCGCTCGGCCACAAAATCCGCCGCATAGCGCTGAATCGCCGTTGCCATGATCCGTTTTGCTTTTTTATCGCCGGCCTCTTTTGTTTCATTCTCGATCCGTTTTATCAGCTTGGCGCCTTCGTAACGCGCTTCGTTTTCCATGGAACGGATCAGAAGTTCCTTTGCCTGATCGGCGGTTAGACCGGAAATTTTCTCAAGCTGGTGGCGCTGCTCTTCAATAAGGCCATTTAATTTTTTTTCATTCTCCCCGATATCGTCCAGCCTTCTTTTTGCATCTCTTTCTTTGCGGGAAATATCACGCTCCCGGTGATCCATCTGTTCATTTTTTCTCTCAAGCGTCTCTTCCTTGTGAAGCAGGCGTTGCTCCCGGGTTCTTAACTCCTCTCTTGTCTCTTTGGTCTCTGCGTCAAATTCCCTTTTCATCTTGAAAAGCTTATCTTTGACCTCGAGATCCGCCTCTTTGCCGATGGTATCCGATTTTCGTTGGGCATCAACAATAATACGCGATGCTTCGATTTCAGCCTCTTTCACCTTTTTGGATACGGCTTTACCCTTTAGCCAGTAGGCGATCAGAAAACCGATGCCGAAGGCAATTGCAGAGAGCCCTAAATAGGGATTTAATTCAATCATCACCCTTCTCCTTAGCCGGTACTCATAGCGATGCGGACAACCGCCTCGAAAATGGAAAGCGGTGCCGTCTCATTTCGGCATTAAAAGCCGATCTTTTATACCGGGCGTTACCCGCATTATTTGATGGTAATATGCAAATTACCTGAAAATGTCATGGATTCTCTACGAGATGAAGACAAGAAGATTCGACTTGAAATAGAGTGAAGATTGATTGGAATGACCAGCAACCATCAAAATGAATTGATGGTTTAGAAACCCCCGCCGCAGTGCCGTGTTGGCAGGCCTTTGAACCTGTCTAAATAAGTGGGCGCCTCGTGATTTCTTTAGGCTTTTCTGTACGAGCAGAACCTGCACACCAAAACCAGAGAAGGATCCCGTTCGGGAAATGTTGGATCAAAGAACAACTTCCAATCACAAACACGGCAGGGGTTTCCAAAAATACATTAAATCGCCTGTACCATCTGATCCGATACCGTGGGTCTGCCGACTAAACAGACGGTAACAATTCGTATATGCCGAAAAACGGCATACCTGCACTTTTAATGAATTGAAAGCCTCTAAACGATTCTATCGTTCAACTCATCGATAAGCGCAACCGATCGTTTGGATATGTCTTGCAACAATCTATCGTAGTGCGCCTTGAGCTCCACATTTTTATTGGCAATATTGAGTGCGGCAATAATTAATGTGGCGGTCTGTGATCCAGAAGACGCCTCATCTTTTTGATCGGACTCTACTTTCGCCACCTCGTTGACCAATATATCGGCAATTTTTTGCGCCTTTACAGCCTCCGATTGGGCTTTGAATGTGTACGGTTGCCCGAAAAGCTCAATTGTTACAAGCTGATCCAAAAACATTACCTTCCAGAGTCATTGCGCTATTTTGAGGGTTCTGCAATTTCCTGGAGCCTGATCAACAGATTATCCACTTTCGAACGGATCAGGTCTCTTTCCTCAAGGTAACTTTTTTCGCCCTGACTCTTTCCCTTAAGCTCCTCTTCCAATGAAACGATTTTTTTTCTCAGTTCTTCATTGGTAGTCTCAAGCGACTTGGAGACATCAACCAATCTTCCGATTTTTTGTTCTATCTGATCAAATTGCTGCAAAATCTCTTCTTTTTCCAATCTTCCACCTCATGAGAATTTTTATTAGTTTAATCTTATATACGGGCCAAAGTCAAGATTTTTTCATCATACGGGATTTGAGGATGCGATCCGCTGCGCATAAATCCTCGGCGGTGTTAATTCCGGATATTTCGTCCGGATCATTTCCCAATATCACACCGGCGGTTTTTCCATAGCTGTTTCCGATCTCAATAATGTCTGTTAGATAAAGCTCTTTTTGGCGGTTGGCAGGCCGTAGCTTAGGCACTGTTTGGAGCAACGTCTCCTTTTTAACGCAATATATACCGGCGTTGATGGTTTTTATCTTTTTCTGTTCCGCAGTTGCATCCGTCTCTTCTACAATTTTTAAAAGTTTTTGATTTTTATCCAGTATCAACCGCCCGTATCCGGAAGGCGTTTCAAGATCCACGGCCAGAAGCGTCATATGACGATCTTTTTCCATGTGGTTGTCCACAAGCGCATGGATCGTTTCAGTGGAAAGCAACGGCACATCACCGCATAAAATGACCACATGCTCGATCTGGTCCCCCAAAAACGGTAACGCGGTCTGAACCGCGTGGCCGGTGCCCAGCTGATTTTTTTGAAGTGCATATCGAACCTTCGAATGAGCCGATACCAAGGATTGAACCTCATCCGCCTGGTGTCCGACCACAATGATGATATTTTCACCGGCGACCTGTTTGGCCGTTTCCACAACATAAAGAATCATGGCCCGGCCCATGAGCTCATGGAGTACTTTCGCCTTGTCCGATTTCATCCGTGTGCCGAGCCCGGCCGCCAGAATGATCACGGCAACGTTGGTTTTTTCCCCATGCTGACTCTGGAATTTAAACGACATCTTCGATGGGTCCTAATAAAAAGGGACGGGCCCTTTAATCGGTCCGTCCCTTTATTGAATGCTGTTCTTTTCCTGTGAAATGTTATTCTACAGAATATCTGTTAGCCGGCAAGCTTTATTCGGTACAATGCCCTTTCGATAGCTGCCCGGGCTCTGTCTATATCAACGGTGTGGTCATCTTCCAGCGCCAGTCGTTTTTCCGCGCGCTCCAGAGCCGATCTGGCACGATCCAGGTCGATGTCCTGTTCTCTTTCGGCAGATTCGGCCAGAACCGTCATCCGGTCCGGCAGGGCTTCGGCAAATCCACCGCTGACAAAAACAGACCGCTCCTTACCCCCTGCATCTTTGAAGCGGAGGGTTCCTGTTTTTAAAGTGGTCATAAAAGGGGTATGATGGATCAACACGCCGAATTCCCCAAAAGTCCCCGGGGCCATCACGATCTGCGCATCTTCATCCACCACCGCTTTTTCAGGAGTCACGATCTCTAATCGAATATTATCAGCCATATTATCCCTCACCTTTATGCGGCGTCGGCCATCTCCTTGGCGCGTTCGACCACTTCCTCGATCCCTCCGGCCATGTAAAATGCCTGTTCCGGGATATCATCGTATTTGCCTTCACAGATTTCCTTAAACCCTCTGACCGTGTCTTCTATCTTTACATACTTACCGCTCTTACCTGTAAAGGCTTCAGCCACGTGGAAGGGCTGGGACAGAAAGCGCTGGATTTTCCGGGCTCGGGAGACCGTAATTTTATCTTCATCCGAGAGTTCTTCCATTCCAAGAATTGCGATAATGTCCTGGAGCTCTTTGTATTTCTGGAGAATCTGCTGTACCTGTCGGGCCACCTGGTAGTGTTCATCCCCAATATAGGCGGCATCCAGAATTCGGGATGTGGAATCGAGGGGATCCACCGCCGGATAGATACCCAGCTCCACGATCTGTCGGGACAGAACAACGGTACCGTCCAGATGGGCAAAGGTCGTTGCCGGTGCCGGGTCGGTCAAATCGTCCGCAGGTACATAAACGCACTGAACCGCGGTAATGGATCCTTTGTCCGTTGAGGTAATCCGTTCCTGGAGCTCGCCGAGGTCAACGGCCAGCGTCGGCTGGTAACCCACCGCAGAAGGCATCCGTCCCAGAAGGGCGGAGACTTCGGATCCGGCCTGGGTAAACCGATAGATATTGTCGATAAAGATCAACACATCCTGGCCCTCTTCATCACGAAAATATTCCGCAGCTGTAAGGGCGGACAGTGCAACACGGGCTCTGGCTCCCGGGGGTTCGGTCATCTGACCGTAAATAAGGGCTGCCTTGGGGAGAACACCCGAGTCCTTCATTTCATGATACAGGTCGTTACCCTCCCGGGTACGCTCACCCACACCGGCAAATACGGAGATACCGCCGTGCTGCATGGCGATATTGTGGACCATCTCCATCATGATAACGGTTTTACCCACACCGGCGCCACCGAACATCCCCATCTTGCCGCCACGTGGAAAGGGCACCAGCAGATCGATAACCTTGACCCCGGTTTCCAAAACACGCACCGTGGTGTCCTGCTCGGTAAACTTTGGCGCTGCCCGGTGAATGGGACGCATTTTTTCCTGGCTCACCGGCCCAAGACCGTCCACAGGCCGCCCCACAACGTTTAACACCCGTCCCAGACCGGCTTCACCCACCGGCATCATAATCTCCTGGCCGGTGTCTTTTACCGGCATCCCCCGCACCAGGCCGTCGGTAACATCCATGGCGATGGTTCGTACAACGTTATCACCAAGGTGCTGGGCGACTTCGAGAACGAGATTATCAGGCTCATCGTTGATGGCCGGGTTGCTGAGCAGCAGGGCGGTGTAGATCGTGGGCAGTTTGCCCTGTTCAAATTCAACGTCGACAACAGGCCCCATGACCTGCAAGATCTTCCCCATATTATCTGCCATCTATAGACCTCCAATTGGTTTATTTATTATGGGTCATCCGTTATTCGATTTTCAACCGTAACAGGCATCGGTTAGCGGATAACTAATATTATTAAAATTTATCCCCTCAATGCCTCAGCCCCGCCGACGATATCCATCAGATCCGCGGTAATGGCCGCCTGCCTTGCTTTGTTGTAGATCAGGGAGAGGCTATCGATCATATCGTTACACGCTTTTGTTGCGTTATCCATTGCCATCATCCGTGCCGCATGTTCGCTGGTCGATGTCTCCAGCAGGGCACTGAACAGTTGTACATAAACATTTCGCGGCAGCATATCGCCCAAGAGTTCATCCGGGGAGGGTTCGCAAATATGCTCCGCCATGTATGCATCCGCTTCAGCCGCCTCCTCGCTTTCGGGTGTTTCGATGGGTGGAATGGGCAATATCTGCTTTACCATCGGCACCTGTTTGGCCATGGACAGAAACTCCGAATAGATTACATAGACCTCATCATAGGTTTCGGCAAGAAACGCATCGACCAGCTGCCGACCGGTAGTGGATGCGATATTGAAACCGAAGGTGGTACCGACAACACCGATATGCTCGTTTTCAATGCTGAGTCGGCTTGCGCGGCACCAGTCCCGACCGTTTTTACCAAAATTCGAAAAGGTAATTTCGGTGTTCGGGCCTTGTTTGTCTTTCATAAAAGCTTTTGTCTTGTTGACAAGGTTTGAATTGAAACCGCCGCACAGCCCCCTGTCGGACGTACAGAGCACAATATGAATCTTTTGGGTCGCCTCCTCCCGTGCCAGGAGGAGCGGATGGGACTCTTCACCGGATCGTTCGGCCAGGCTTCCGAGGACTTCTGAAAATTTACCGGCATACGGCCGGAAAGATTCCATATTGGTCTGTGCACCGCGCAACCGGGATGCCGCGACCATATTCATGGCCCGGGTAATCTGTTTGGTCTTTTTGACCGCGTTTATTTTTGTCTTTACATCTTTTAATGTCGCCATAAAACCCTCAAGTTATTCGGGTTACTCGTTATTTGCCTAGCAGCCGGGCTATTGCCAAATAACGGATAACAAACAACTATTTTACTGTTTCCTTAAATTCCTCGTCATAGGCCGTAAAGGCGTCGGTCATCAATTTGTCAAGGGCTTCGGAGATTTCCTGTTCTTCCTTGAGCTCTTTGAAGATTTGGGGATACCGCTCTTCAATAAATTCAAAAAGGCCGGTCTCGTATCGCCCAAGAATGTTCAACGGATATGCATCCAGAAACCCTCTGGTACCGGCAAAGAGGATACTCACCTGTTTTTCCAGGGGCAATGGCTGATACTGGGGCTGTTTGAGGATCTCAACCAGTCGTGCCCCCCGGGTCAACTGCCGCTGTGTCGATGCATCCAGATCGCTGCCGAATGCCGCAAAGGCTTCCAGTTCACGATACTGTGCCAGATCCAGCCGGAGGGTTCCGGCCACCTGTTTCATGGCCTTAACCTGCGCCGCCCCACCCACCCGGGATACGGAAAGCCCCACGTTAATGGCGGGACGAACACCGGCAAAAAAGAGGCTCGGTTCAAGGTATATCTGGCCGTCTGTAATCGAAATCACGTTTGTGGGAATATAGGCGGAAACGTCACCGGCCTGGGTTTCAATAATCGGCAGTGCCGTAAGTGAGCCCGCACCCAGTTCGTCATTGAGCTTTGAGGAACGCTCAAGCAGACGGGAGTGGTTGTAGAAAATATCGCCCGGATAGGCCTCGCGTCCCGGAGGACGCCTCAGCAACAGGGATACCTGCCGGTAGGCAGCCGCCTGTTTGGAAAGATCGTCGTAGATGATCAGGGCGTGTTGTCCTTTATCCCGGTAATATTCCCCCATGGCGCATCCGGCATAGGGTGCAACATACTGCAGGGTTGCAGGATCACTGGCGCACGCCGCAACGATGGTGGTGTATTCCATGGCACCATGTTTTTCAAGCACCGCATGGACCTGGGCAACGGTCGACTTTTTCTGACCGCAGGCCACATAGATGCAATATATTTCCGTATCTTTTTGAGCCAGAATGGCGTCGATGGCGCATGCGGTCTTACCGATCTGCCGGTCGCCGATAATCAACTCCCGCTGCCCGCGCCCCACCGGGGTCATGGCGTCGATGGCTTTAAGTCCTGTGTAGCAGGGCTCGTGAACGCTCTTTCTGGCAATAACGCCAGGTGCTACCATCTCGACCCGACTGAACTCTTTCGCGTCGATGGGGCCTTTGCCGTCCAGGGGTTCTCCCACAGCCGAAACCACTCGGCCCAGAACAGCTTCCCCAACCGGCACCTGGGCGATTCGGCCCGTCCGTTTGACGATGTCGCCTTCTTTGATATGGATATCTTCCCCCATAATGGCAACACCCACATTATCTTCCTCAAGGTTCAGCACCAGTCCCAGAATACCGCCCGAAAACTCCACCAGCTCAAGTGCCATGACCTGTTCGAGGCCGTATATTCTGGCGATACCGTCCCCAACCGACAAGACAACGCCCGTTTCCGTGAGCTCTACTTTCTTGTCGTAATCCTTAATCTGCTCTTTAATTATCTGACTGATTTCCTCGGCTCTTAATTCCATTAGACTTGGTCACCCCTTTTTAAAGATTCCTTCATATTCATCAATTGGGTCTTGATGCTACCGTCCAGCACAAGATCCCCTATTTTCGTTACCACGCCGCCGATCAGGCTGGGATCCTGGGTGGTGTTCAGAATAATCTCTTTGCCGGTCATGTCGGACAGCGATTTCTGAATCTTATCGACCGATTCATCGGTAAGCGTCCCGGAGGAAATCAACTCCGCACGGGCGATCCCTTTGAGCTCATCGGCCATTTTTTGATAATAGGTATCGATGCTTTCGATAAACCCGAATCTGCCCTTGTCAAAGAGCAGCAGCAGGAAAGAGTGCATCACCTGGGAAAGATTCAATTTTGCCAGTGTGCTTTCAAGCACTTTTTTTCGGCTCTCCGCATCATAGAGCGGATTGGTTATGGCCAACTTGAGCGCCTTTTGTTCTGACAGGAGATCTGACACCCCACTGAGTTCCTCACGGTAGGTTTCCGCCTGATCATCTTCCTTCGCGATGATGAGCAGCGCTTTTGCATACCGTCTTGCAATCGCCAAATTTTTCACCGTGTCACCACCTTGCTTATATATTCATCGACCATTCTATCCTGGTCGTTTTCCGAATAGTTTTCTTTTATAAGTGTCTCCGCCTTGGCAAGCGCCTTTTCAAGCACATCTGTCTGGAGATTTTCCCTGGCCTGTTTAAACTCATGGGCGATGTTTCGCCGGGCATGTTCTTCGATTTTCTGGGCGGCAGATTCAGCCTCCTTCAGGATGCGCGCTTTGGCTTCCTTTCCCTGGCTGATGTATTCCGCAATAATCTTCTCGGCCTCCGCGTCGAGGCTTGACAGCTTTTCATTGTAGCGGGCAAGCTCGGCCTCGGCCTGTTTTTTACGTGCTTCCAGATCGTCCAGCTGGTCCTGAATCCCCTTTGTTCTGCCGTTGAGGGCCTGGGATACCGGTTTTCGCAAAACAAAAAACAGGGCAATTGCCAATACGGAAAAATTCATCACCCGATAGGTATCGGTGGCGACCCATCCCTTGGCCCCCTCACCCCCTCCGCCGGCCCCCCAAACCAGTCCTGCAGAAAATACGATTCCCACCGAAAGGGCCAGCAGCCCCAGATGCTTTGGTTTTATCCGCCCGGGTTTCAGCCCGAGAATCCGATGTATCATGGGTTTCATGAAACCGACCTCCCCAGAATTTTTTGACCGATCGCCTCCGCAAAATTATCGATCTCTTCCTGCAAAACGACCCGGGCACTTTCGGCATCCTTTTCGATCTGCTTCCGAATCTTTATCAACTCTTCTTCAGCTTTTTTCTGGATGGCCTTGATGATTTTTTCTTCATCCTCGGCTGCAGAATTCAAAAGCGCCTCTTTCTCCTTAAGGCCCAATTCCCTGGCGGCTTTAATACCCGCTAATAGGGATGCATCTTTCTCCTTTGCATCACGCAAAGAGGTCTGGATATTTTTTTCAATCCCGGAAATTTTTTCTTTCCGCTGGAGCAGTATCTTCCGGATCGGTTTGTAAAGAACAATGTTTAAAATCCATATTAAAAACACAAAATTGACTATTTGAATAAAAAGAGATCCATCGACACTAATCATGTACCGGCCTCCGTTGAAGTTACGGATAAATCACGCGATCCTGTGAGGTTATATACGCAAAACTGCGGCGGTCTATACCATTAGCCATCGTGGATTGTCAAAGGTTTTTTAAAAATTCTTGGGCACTCTTTTAGAGCGGAAAAATTATTCCAGCATGAATCGACGCATACTGACATTGATCAGTAAGCCGACTCCGATCATGACCGTGAGAATGGACGAACCGCCGTAACTGATAAATGGAAGCGGGATCCCCACAACCGGCATCAACCCCATGACCATTCCGATATTGATAAAGATCTGCCAAAATATCATGGTGGTGATCCCAAAAGCTAGCACGATGCCGAATGGATCTCTGCACCCATAGGCGATATTTAATCCCCAGACCACAAACATTAAAAATACAAGAATCAACGCGACCGATCCCACAAACCCCCATTCTTCTGCCAATACTGAAAAAATAAAATCGGTATGCTGCTCGGGCAGAAAGGACAGCGCGTTCTGGGTTCCCTTTAAAAATCCCTTTCCGGTAATCATACCCGATCCGATGGCTATTTTGGACTGTATGATATGATAGCCGGCACCCAGTGGATCCCGATCCGGGTCTAGAAACGTGAGGATGCGCTGTTTCTGGTACCCTTTTAAGAAAAACCAGACCATGGGAACCGTCACCAGGCCGGCGCCGACGATACAGAATAGGGAGCGTCGTTCAATCTTCACAAACAGCGTGATGCACCCGGCAATCAAAACCAGCAGCATGGCGGTTCCCAGGTCCGGCTGTTTTACGATCAGCAGAAATGGAAGGAGTGTGAACATTATGGGGGTGACGAGCTCCCGGAGGTTGAGCCCTCTTTGATTGGCAAACTTGGAATAATATTTGGCAAGCACAATGATCAGGGCAATTTTTGCCAATTCCGAAGGCTGGATGGAAATGGGTCCGAGCGCCAACCAGCGTCGAGATCCACCGACGTATCTACCGAACAACAACACGCAGATCAGCAGCAGGATACATCCGATATAGATTGCTAATGCCCACTGGTCCAGCTTTTTGTAGTCAACCAGAAAGGTTCCGATCATCAGGAAAAAACCCATCCCGTACCATGTCAGCTGCTTGATATAGAGCATTTTCTGTGGGGTGGGCGCACCGGCGGTCACCGCACTGTAAAGTGTGATAATTCCGAAACATCCCAGCAGAATGGTCAATCCCAACATGCCCCAGTCAAAATACTGGACAAGTCGACGGTCAATCATAAGGTTTGTCTGGTTCTCTAAATTTTGCATTGGACGTTAGTATGTACTCCTCGGATTCAACCTTCAATCGGTTTTGGGATTCATTTCCGACCAGATAGGCCTTGATGATTTCTCGTGCAATGGGCGATGCCGCACTGGATCCGTGTTCACCATGCTCCACCATAACCGATACGGCAATCTTCGGATCATCGGCCGGTGCAAATGCCACAAACCACGCGTGAGCCTTCAGATGGGCCGGGCGTTCGATGTTTCGGGAAATTTCACTTTTTCGCCGGCCCACGACCTGGGCGGTTCCGGTTTTACCGATGATTTCAATTCCTTTTATTTTTGCAATCCTTGCGGTTCCCCGTTTGCCGTTTACCACCCGCCACAACGCACGTTTCACGATATCCAGGGTTTCCTTGCTGACGGGCAGTTTTCTTTCCACCTCTTGCCTGTTTTCATACACCATCTTTCCGTCAGCGGTTTCGACCCTCTTTACGATCAGCGGTTTATAACTGACACCGTCGTTTGCAACAGCTGCCGTTAAAGCTGCCATCTGCAGAGGGGTTACCAGGTCATACCCCTGACCGATGGCCACCGACAGTGTCTCGCCGCGCTGCCAGGGGATACCGGTTCTGCGCTTCTTCCATGCTGCGGTGGGGATAAGACCGTCTCCTTCATGATCGAGCTTGATCCCGGTGGCTGTCCCGAGCCCGGATGCTTTGGCGTGCCACGCCAAACGATCGACACCCAGTTTCTGGCCGACCTGATAAAAAAAGACATCGCAGGACTCTTCCAGTGCGCGGTAGACATCAACGGTCCCGTGCCCGCCTTTTTTCCAGCACCGAAAAACCCGGTCTCCATATCGGAGGAAGCCCGGGCAGAAAGAAGTGGTGGTGTCATCGATAACACCCTCCTCCAAGCCGGCAATGGCGGTAATGATTTTATAGGTCGATGCCGGGGGATATTCCCCCTGAATGGCCTTGTTCTCCATGGGCCGGAAGGGATTGGTGATCAGCGCGCTCCATTGGTCACGGGACAGGCCGCCCACAAAGGCGTTCTGGTCAAACGACGGGCTGCTGACCATGACCAAAATTTCACCGGTGGCAGGTTCGATGGCGACCACCGAGCCTGCGATTCCGCTCAAAAGCGCCTCGGTGATCTCCTGAAGCTGCTGATCGATGGTCAGGAAAATGTTGTGGCCGGGCTGGGCATCGACGGTTCTGAGAACCCGGACCACCTGTCCGGTGGCATTGACCTCGACCTGTCGCCCACCGCGTTTACCTCTCAGGTATTGATCGAATGATTTCTCGGCCCCGAATTTGCCGACATAATCACCGGATCTGGCATCCGGATAGGCGCCGCTTTTCAACTCGTCCGGATTGATTTCGCTTAAGTAACCGATGATGTGTGCCGAGCTTCCCCGTCTGATATAGTGCCGAAGCGGTCTTACATTCACCTCGACACCGGGCAGATCGAACTTGTTCACTTCGATAGCCGCCAGGATGTCGCGGCCGATGTCCTGTTTCAAAAGAACCGGCCTGTAAAGGGATAAACCGTTTTTTCGACCGATCCGGGTCAAAAACGCATCCGGTTCGACCTGGACATAGGATGAGAGCCTCTCAACGGTCTGTCTAACCGGTTTGGCATCTTTTAAAATAATATTCAGATCGAATGAGGGGCGATTTTCAACCAGCAACCGACCGTTTCGATCAAAAATCATCCCCCGGGGAGGGTCGATGCTCTGCAGGCGGATACAGTTATTTTCAGCCAAACGGCTGAATTCACTCCGCTCGATAACCTGCAGGAAAAACAGCCGGGCGATTAAAATGGCAAACGCCGCCATGACACAGAACATGACACCGGTCAATCGAAGTTTAAACCAGTTGATGTCAGATGTTTTTTTTGTGTCGGCCAAAATCGGTACCTAAGATTCCGTCTGTCCGTTCGGGTCTGCAGACCGCTCGTCTATCCACTGATCCCATTTTGTGTGGATTCGGTCGAATATAACCAGGAAAACCGGCCCGGTAATAACCGCCCATAAAAGTTGATAACCGACCATCACTAAAACATCAAGGTGAAATTCCGTCCAACGGACTTTTGAGGCAATGGTTGTAATAAAGATCAGGTTCTTTATCAGAATTCCGGATGCGACCAGAAGAGGGAGCAGCACAATGTTTCGAACCCGCAGAAAACAGGTCACCCACCGGACACCGAAAAAAAGCCAGAAATAGGTCGTTAAGTAGACTCCGAAAGTAGCGCCTGAAAGATTATCCATGATAAAACCGAGAATCAGTACAATCGGGAGACCCTCACGGGCCGATCGAAAAAGTGACAGGTAGAATACGAAAAGAAGAACCAGGTCGTAATTGACCACAAGACCGGGGATGTTCGGTAAGACCACCGTCTGAACAAGAAGCAGGATAAGACACGTAACGCTATATAATAGGTAGGTCATAATTGTTCGTCAATTTCGATCTCGGGTTGTCTCAACACGACCAGCACCTGTTCAAGCTTTTCAAAATCGACATTCGGAGTGACGGTTACCTCTTGGAAGATTCCCGCATTCCGCCGGATAACACCGGATATCTTACCGATATGCAGCCCCTTGGGATAGACCCCGTCCAGTCCGGATGAGATGACCGCATCGCCGACACGGATCTCGTGTTTCCTCAATACGTATTTGAACAGGCATTTTCCCCCGAGACCCCCTTTGATCAATCCCCTCGACCGGGTCCTCTGCACCAGGGCATCCACCGCACTGTTCGGATCGATAATGAGCAGCACCTTGGAATGCCCTGCGGCCAGTTCGATCACCTGCCCGGCAATCCCCTCGGGGATGAGCACGGGAAACCCTTTTTCAATACCATCGGCGCTGCCTTTGTCGATGATAATGGTTTTGAACCAGGCCGAAGGGTCTTTTCCGATCACCTCGGCGGCAACCACCTGATCGGTTATGTTCTGCTGGAAATTTAAAAGCTTTCGAAGCCGTCGATTGGACAGTTCGATTTCCGCCAGCTGGCGATTCCGTTCCGTTATGGTGTTCAGCCTCTTTTTCAGATGATCGTTCTGTTTGGCAACGGTAACCAGATTAAAATAATGGCGCCATATCCCCTTGATAAAATTGATCGTCTGGGTGGTGGTTTCCTGAAAGGGCGAAAAAAGAAACAGGGTGATCCGGCCGGGATCATAAGAAGAATTTCGGCGATTGGTAGATATGGAAAGAACCGTGATGTTGACGGCAATCAGAATGATAATGCCAACGATCATCAACGTCTTTTTCGAAAACATGAAGCTATGTAATTACGACTTGTTTAAGGATTTCTATACTATCGAGTACTTTCCCCGACCCGATGGCAACTGTCGATAAAGGATCCTCGGTAATGGTGATGGGCAGACCGCTTTCCTCCTTGAGGAGCTTGTCGAGATTTTTTAACAGGGCGCCGCCGCCGGTTAACACAATACCCCGGTCCACGATATCCGCCGCCAATTCCGGCGGGGTCTGTTCCAGAGCAATTTTTACCGTCTCCACAATGGCCTCTATCTGTTCGGAAATCGCCACCCGGATCTCCTCGGAGTCGATGGCAAGGATTTTCGGTATTCCCGACACCAGATCGCGGCCTTTCACTTCGATGGTCTCCAGATTCTCCGGTTCCGGATAGGCGTTGCCGATGGTGGTTTTTATGATCTCGGCGGTCCGCTCGCCGATCAGAAGGTTGTACTTGCGTTTTATATACTGCATGATGGCCGCGTCCATCTTGTCTCCGGCCACACGCATGGAACGGCTGTAGACAATACCCGCCAGAGAGATCACGGCAACCTCGGTGGTTCCGCCGCCGATATCGACCACCATGTTACAGGTCGGTTCCGTTATGGGAAGACCGGCACCGATGGCCGCAGCCATGGGTTCTTCCACAAGAAACACCTCCCGGGCACCGGCCGACTCTGCAGATTCCCGGACGGCCCGTTTTTCGACCTGGGTGATTCCGGATGGAACGGCAACGATGATTCTCGGCCGGACAAAGGTCCGACGGTTGTGGACCTTGTGGATAAAATGTCTAAGCATGGCTTCGGTGACTTCGAAATCGGCAATAACCCCATCCCGCATCGGCCGTATGGCCACAATATTACCGGGGGTTCTTCCCAGCATGTTCTTGGCTTCAGCCCCCACGGCCAGGACACGATTCTTGACACGATCGTCTGTTCGAACCGCGACCACGGAGGGTTCACTCAGTACGATCCCTTTGCCCTTTACATAAACAAGGGTATTGGCCGTACCGAGATCGATTGCCACATCACTTGAAAACACACCCAAAATTGCGTCTAAAAAAAGGTTCATGATTCCTCATCATCATCAAATACTGGTTCAATATAAAAAATCGTCTAATTGTTGACACAAAAGCGTCGGGAATGCCCCACCCGCATAGGGAGATGGTACTTAACGGCCAAATTTCCACCGTCCTTTTCCCGCCCTGCTCCCGAAATCGGGCCAACTTATCGAAACAACTTCATTTTAAATAAAAACCGCTATCAAAATTATCGTATTTTATCAAGCATAATCTGTGGGCGATCCGCCTTTTATTACAATATTCTGTAACCGACCCAAACGCCTCGAATTGAGAAAGCAATTTGCATGCCGATGGCATTAACACGCAGATTACATTCATATGTTCAATTATCTGTGAGGATAAACCATAGGCGGCAGCTTTATGGAATCGATACCGGATGCGCCGCCAGATCCTCCATGATCGCATCGTGTATCTTTGGCCGGAAGGTTTTAATTTTCTCGTTTGTCCGGGTGGGGTGGACCCGGTTGGTTAAAAAAATGACGATAACCGACCGGTCAAGGTCCATCCAGAAAGAGGTGCCGGTAAAGCCGAGATGCCCCACGGTCCGACGGGAAAAAAAACGTCCGCTGCTCGAACCGGTCCGGCCGGGCATATCGAAACCGAGTGCGCGGTCCGAATCGGTCTGGCGTGTAAAAAACCGGTTTAAAAGGTCTGAATCAAAAAGATTCGTCTCTCCGGTTCCGCACCAGTCGGAAAGCAGGGCGGTCAACAGTTGAAACACCGCCTGTGCGGTACCGAACAGACCGGCATGGCCATCGATACCGCCCATAACAAAGGCATTGTCATCGTGAACAGCCCCCTGGATCACCCGCTTTCTCCAGGGACATTTTTCGGTTGCGGCAAAAAGATATCCGGTTTCACGCGGCTTATTAAGATCGACAAAAAAAAGATCGTTTATGCCCAGGGGCCGATAGATGCGATCCGTAACAAACCGGTCCAGGCGTTTTCCGCAAAGGGTTTCAACCACCCACCGGAGCACCATGAATCCCAGGTCGCTATAGACCGCCTGCTGCCCCACAGGATGGGCCAGGGGTTCGGCGATCAGAAGATCCGCTAGAGCGGAAGACCTTTCTGCCGGAGCCGACCGGTTTAACGCCTTATAATAGGGTTGGTAGTCCGGATAGCCGGCAGTGTGTGAAAGAAGCTGCCGGATGGTGATTTCTGCTTTATCTGTAGAACCGAACCGGGACAACACCTCTGAAAGCCTCTGTGAGAACGAAAGTCTGTTTTCTTGAACCAGAAGTGCTGTTGCAAGGGTGGTGGCCAGGGGTTTTGTCAAAGATGCCAGATCAAACACCGTCTCTAGGGTCATTTCTTGACGGGTAAAGAGATTGGCATATCCGTACGCTTTTTCAATTAAAATGGTATCTTCTTTTGCAACGAGAAGCACACTGCCCGGAAACACGTTTTCTGAAAGGGCCTCGTTTATGAGTTTATCGACGTGCTTCATGAAATTATCGGGTTGCCGGTTCATGATAGACCAGCATCTTTCGGTCCGCATCAAGGGTGGCGGTAGCACCCAGAGGGATTGTCAGACTGCTTTTCTGATGCCCGATGGTAAAGCCTGATAGTATCGGAATACCGTATTCTTTAAAGGTTTCAAAAAATATGTTATCGATTCTCTCCCGTTTTCCGCATCTTCGAAAGTTTCCCAGGGCAACGCCCATCACACCGTCAAAACAACCCGCCAGTTTCATCTGGGTCAGCATCCGGTCGATCCGGTATTCTGCCTCACCGATATCTTCGAAAAAAACGATGCATCCGTCTAAATCCGGCTGAAAGGGGGTGCCCACAAGATGACAGAGCGTGGTCAGGTTACCGCCGGAAACCGGACCTTGGCCGGATCCTCCCTGGAGGGTCAATCCGAGTCTCGGCCTGATAGCCGGAATATGATCCGTGGCAATCACCGAATAAAAGCTGGTGCGGGCCTTTTCCGTGGCCGTTGCCAGGGTCGTGACGGTGGGTCCGTGAAGGGTCACAAGATTACATCGAAGGGCTATGGCGGCATGCAGGGCGGTGATGTCGGAAAACCCGATCAGGCTCTTGGGGTTTTTCCGGATACGCTCAAAATCAAGCCGGGAGAGGATCCGAATGGCACCGTACCCGCCCCTTGCGCAGAAAACCGCCTTTATTTCTGGATCTGAAAAAAACCGGTTGACCTGGGCGGCACGATGGGAATCGGTCCCGGCAAAGGTGCCGTCTTTTTCAAAAAGATGCCGGTCAAACACCGGCACAAACCCCATGGATTCAAGGACTGCGATTCCACGTTTGAAGGTTTCCGTGTCAAAATGGCCGGCCGGCGCCACAATGCCGACGGCATCACCCTGCTGCAGTCGTCTGGGTTTTAACCGTTTTTTAAGTTTTATTTTCATGCTGTCTTTAAGATTTAAAGCGCTTGACATTATAGGCGCCCGGTGTTAAAAATTTTCCCAAAAGTCGGGGCGTAGCGCAGTCTGGTAGCGCACTTGGATGGGGTCCAAGGGGTCGGAAGTTCAAATCTTCTCGCCCCGACCAGTTTTTTAAAAATCTTCCTTTCACTCATTTGATCCATTCCACTTCAATGAAGTGTTCTACTTTTTTAAATTCCGGATTACCTGTGATAACGATTGCGTTTTCACGCCTGGCTGTGACCACCGCAAAACAATCGGCAAAGGTGTGAGTACGACCTGGTCTCCCTTTGCTTTAATGGAGAGTTTTTCCCCGGGTAAAATTTTAAGTTTTTTCTTATATCTTTCGGAATTACGATCTGCCCCCGATTTGAAGTTGTGATGACTGCCATATGGCAACTCCTTTTTTCCAGCAATCAGATACCCGAAATACTTATCATTCATAATTTTTTTTATCAAACATTCTCAAATTGCTGCTCTAATTTTTAATAACTTCGGCAAATATTATAATTAACATACTGATTCATATTATACACGCGCTTGCTCCTGAATTAAATTATCTAAAGCCGATGAATATTATAATTTCAATTACTTTATTATACATTTTTGTATATTATTGCCAACGGCTGTCCATCCAGCAAATGAACGGTTCTGGACAGAAATTAATGGGGATGATCCGTCAAAAACCTCATCCTGTTTTCCAGAACAACGGATCACGGATGCGTAAAAGTGTCAATTATTTGAACATTTACCGCCATTTATTTGGCATTTTCCCTTGACTGCTCAAACGGATCCAAATAAGATTTTACCCAAACTGTCCGTTCAGTGTATGGAAATTTTTTCCGGGTATCACCTGTTATATGCAACCGGTTCTACATATCAAATCAATCTTATCTTACTGTATTTAAATGTATTTTTAATAATTAAAAACCTTGGCATCTCTTTTGCATTTTAATTCACCGTTGCAAATCGGGAGATCATTATCCTAAAGAAACGCTTCGGATCTTCCGATAATATAAGTCTTTAACGGATTATGACTTTTTAACACATCGTCATAATCCGGAAATTTTGTTGAATAATCAAAATTTTTAATACCTTATGCCTCCTGATGGATTGTAATCCACCAGGCGGAGCAATGCCCAACCCACCATCCACTTGATAAACAATCCGTCAAAAAGAGAGCAGAGATAACAATGATTCGATCGTTGCACTCGGAATTTCTTTCCCCCACAAAAAAGTCACGCCGCCTGTCCGTGCTGCTGGCCATTCACGATGCGCCTGAAAGCAGCCAGCACACCATCGGGAAAAACACACGGATGAGTTCCTCCATGGTCAACAACTATATCAAACAACTCAAGGGCGAAGGGCTTATTACCATATCCGGCGACACCAATCGCACCCAGAGCTATCACCTCACCGCAGATGGTCAGCAGATGCTTCGGGGCTCCCTGCTTCACTATTCTGCAGACATTGTCCAGCTTTATGGTTCGGTGAAGCGGGAAATTGCAAAAATCTTATCCGGGTTCTATGAAGAGGGAGTCCGGACCGTTGTTCTGTTCGGTGCAGCTGAAACCGCAGAGGTGGTTCATCTGGCCATCAAGAAGACCCATCTGGTGGTGATCGGGGTTGTGGACAGCGATGCTAAAAAGCACGGGAAGCCTTTTAACGGGTTACTCATTCAATCGCCTGAGGAAGTCCGGCGGATACAGCCGGATGCGGTTATTATTACCTCTTTTGCCAGACAGGAAGAAATCCATAAGTATCTGAAAAAACGTGTGGGCAAGAAGATTAAGATCAAGAAACTATCGGATCTCAAACGAAACGGGTCTCACAAATAATGCAATCTGACAGTACCATAGAGATCGGCGATCGGTTGGTGGGGAAAAATCATCCAACCTATATCATTGCTGAAATCGGCATCAACCATAACGGGGATCCGGATCTTGCCAAAGCGCTTATCGATGTCGCCGCAGAAGCCAAGGTGGATGCGGTAAAATTCCAGAAGCGCCACCTGCCGAGCCTGTATCGGGATGATGTCCTGAACGAAACGGTGAAGTTCGAACAGAACTTTCAGTACATGATTCCGATATTGAAGGAAGTGGAATTGTCGGAAGATAATATCCTCGAATTAAAAACCTATGCGGAAAATAAGAGACTCGAATTCCTATGTACCCCGTTTGACATTGAAAGTGCATCGTTTCTGGAAGACATTGATGTCAGCGCATTCAAGATCGCTTCAGCAGACCTTACGAACCTGGAACTTCTGGAGTATGTGGCCAGATTGGGAAAACCGATGCTGGTCTCAACGGGCATGTCCTACTGGGAGGAGATCGAGCAGGCTGTCCGGTTGTTGAGGAGAGCGTCGGTTCCCTTTGCGCTGCTTCACTGCAGAAGCGTCTATCCGGTATGGCCCCGGGAAGTGAACCTGAAGATGATTAACCGACTTGCCGGATTCAAATGCCCCATCGGCTATTCGGGTCATGAAATCGGCATCACCATACCGCTTGTGGCCGCCTCGATGGGCGCCAGCATCATCGAAAAGCATATCACGCTGGACAACAAAACGCAGGGTCCGGATCATAAATTCAGCCTCGAACCGTATGAGCTGAAACGGTTGGTCCGGGACATCCGCGTCGCCGACCAGGCCATGGGCAAAAGCAACCGCTTTCTGCTCCGGGGTGAAATATTAAACCGTGAGCTTTTCGGAAAAAGCCTTATCGCGGCAATCGATATCGCCGCCGGGACAAAAATCACACGAGAGATGATCCGGGTGCAGGGGCCTGGGAAAGGACTGGCGCCCAACAGAATGGAGGCCCTCGTCGGGAAGCAGGCCTGTCGGGATATCAAAAAAAGCGATTATTTTATCGATGTGGATCTGGGAGATCGGCAAGAGGGTGATTTCCAAAATTCATTTCACAGCCAATGGGGGTTGATATCCCGTTTCAGCGATATCGATCAGATCACAGCCCAAAACCCCAAAGCCATTGAATTCCATCTGGCGGACAAGGATTTTGAACTCGAATTTTCACCCAATGGATACAAAATTCCGAACTTGATTGTTCATGCACCTGAATATATGGGAGAGCACCTCCTCGATCTTTGCACCGGAAGTGAAGCGATCCGGGAAAAGTCCGTTAAAATGGTTCAAGAAACTATCAATTTCACACGGTCTATAGCGAATCGGTATAAAGAGACGCCTAAAGTAATTGCCCACCCGGGTGCCATGAGTCTGAATGAAAAACTGACAAAAAAGGCTTTGAAAAAGGCACTTCTCCATTCGCTTGAAGAAATCGACAGCAACGGCATCGAACTGCTCCTTGAAAATCTTCCTCCCTACCCCTGGTACTTCGGGGGCCAATGGAAGGGAAACTATTTTATGGACGCAGACGAGATCAAAACCTTCTGCATAGAAACCGGATACAAAATCTGCTTCGATCTTTCTCATGCCGCCCTCTATTGCAATGCCAAGGAAAAGGATCTTACCGAATTCACTAAAACGGTCAAACCTTATATTCGGCATATCCATTTTGCGGATGCATACGGTCTTGATGGAGAAGGGGTGCAGATCGGCGAGGGGGATATCGACTTCGATCGCATCATGCCGCTTTTTAATGATTACAAAGGGACCTGGGTCCCGGAGATCTGGCGGGGCCACCTGCAAAAAGGAAAAGGGTTTACCGAAGCCCTGGCAAAACTTCGGAAATATCACTTATAATTCAGTGTTGGGTTTGCAGATGAATATCTTAATGATAGCAGATAACGACCCGGCCGGCATGGGAATCGCTTTTACCAATGCCATCAACCGATACTCGGATCACCGGTGCCGATTGATTACCACGGCTGAAAAATACGGATTCGGCTTTGAGTCGGATATTCATCTGCCCGATATAGAAGACGACGATTTCGGTGAGGTGGAGCAGCTCCTCAAAGATGCCGATATCATCCACTTTCATGTGCTCCGGGATGAAAACTCGTACTTGGGGCCCTTGGTAATCCGTGATTACACGACAGTGAAAAAAATCCTTCATCACCATCACGGACACCCCGATTACATCATCAATGCTGAGTCGTTCAATGAAAAATACAGAAAACTGAAACGCAAAGTGATTGTCAGCACCCCGGATTTATTGAAGCTTGCCGAGAATTCTACCTGGGTACCCAACCTTGTCCCCATAAATGACGTTGAGTTCCTGCCACGTTACGATGATTCTCTTCAGCAGGGTCCAATTAAAATATGTCAATCGCCGACAAGGAAATTTCATAAACATACAGCTGAGCTCAAGGCAGTTCTGGATGCGCTACAGAAAAGACATCCCCACCGTATCCAGCCTGTTATCATAGAAAAGCGACCTTATATGGAATGCCTCCATATCAAAAAAACCTGCCACGTCGTCTTCGATCATATGCGGGGCTGGTTCGGGATCGCCTCCCTGGAGTCACTCAGTCAGGGGAAAGCGGTCATCGCGGGACTCGATGACTGGAATATTGAAAAAATCAAGGAATTCACGGGAAGTGACACCCTTCCTTGGGTCATCGCTCGAAACCAAGATCAATTGGAAGAAAAGATCGAAAAACTGGTATATGATGGTGGTCTACGGAATGATATCGGTAGAAAAAGTCGTCAATTTATGGAAGGCCACTGGACAGAGCAGCATGCTATAGAGGTGCTTCTCGAGGTATATTCTTCGCTGTAGCCTATGGTAATTGATCGCAAAATGAAGCGAAACAAACCCAAAGTCCTCGCAATTATCCCTGCACGTGGCGGTTCCAAGGGTCTGCCACGAAAAAATATTAGGAATCTGTGCGGAAAACCTCTCATCGCCTATTCTATCAAAGTCGCCTTACAATCCGAATTGGTGAATCGGGTGATCGTTTCTACAGAAGATGAAGAGATCGCTGAAATATCAAAACACTTCGGAGCTGAAATACCATTCCTGAGGCCAAAAGAAATGGCCCGTGATCACTCTAGTGTTGGTGATGGAATCGGTTTTACAGTTACCAAGTTAAGTGCAGGTGGATATTCTCCGAACGTATTGGTGACGCTTTACCCGACCCATCCTTTTAGAACGCCAGGTCTAATAGATTTTCTCGTAGACAAAACACTAAGCGGGTATAAAACGGTTCAGACTGTAAAAATGATAACCCATACTGAACAAAGCATCTTTTCAAAAAATAATGGTGAAAGCATTGTTCCTTTGTTGAAATCCAATTCACCCAATAGAACCGCGGTAAAAAGAGTTTATTTTAGAGAATATGGCCTCTTTCAGGGAACCAACTTCGGAGCCTCCGGAAAACATTTTATCCATATAATCAAAGATCAAGTAAGTCTAATTGATATTGATTCATTGTGTGATTTCTACCTGGCTGAAGAAGTGATTAAGCGTGGTCTTTTTGATTTGGAAGCAGACAAATGATAGCGGTAATGCCAATTTTTTTTGAGAAAGGCAGTGAGTTTTGGAATACTATTGAGGGTAAAGCATTGCTACAGAAATCTATTGACTCAGGAATAAATGCCAAAGGAATAGAGAAATTGGTCATTTTTTCAAACAGTGATGGAATACGACGAATCACAGATTCCCTTGGTATAGATTCTTACACAATCGATATTGAGCACGAAATTGAAAAGCCTGAATTACTTCCATTTGGAACATATTCGTCATTAAGATATTTACAAAAGACAATAAAATTAGAGTTTAAAGACCTTATAGTTCTCAGCTATCGCAATCCTCTTTTAACATCGGATATGATTGACGAGGCTATTAAGAAATATAGTACCTCGGGTAAAAATGCCCTCATAAGCGTCAAACAATCAGTCGATCATCCTTGCCAACTGAGCTCCTATTACAAGACTTTAAATATCGGTTTTATCCATCTGCTTGACTACGATACAGATATTAACCCATATCTTCAGATCTTAAATAATCTTATCTCCACAAAACCTTATTCTTATCTGCGTAATCAGCGTAATCTAAGCAATCAGCGTTGGCGTTTAACCAATCCTTTCCATTTCAACTGGGAGGCCAGAGGCATTCAAGAAAAAACAGGATCAGGGATCTATTATAGAACGAATGAAGATTACCAAGTGAAATATGTACCGGTTGGCAATAATTTGATGAATGAATCGAACGAAATACCATCATTTTTTTGGATATATGAAAATCACAATACAGCACGAGTCTTCTTGGAAATAACCCGTGATGATGACGCATTCACAACAGTAAACAGAAACGACATGAATCATAAATTAGTCGGAGTAGGTTTTTCTGATATGACAATCTCTACCTTATTATTCAGCGATGATGAGGGTATCAACAAACTCTTTATACTCGATTCAGCCGATTTACCCATATCTTCTTATTTCGTCAGAGCAATTCCTGTCACTTTATCGACTCCACTTTATAGTGATATCATGGAAACAGAGGGAAGTGATATATCCAAACCGTTCCCCCTTCATGAGTTAAATAAAAATATCTCTGGAATTATCTATTTTCTATTAATTCCAGCTCAAGATGATTCTTATGATTTAACGGAGTGTTTTAATTCCATCAATAAATTGTGGAGCACTAATACCGCCACAGGTGCAAGGGTTAATTTACTTACCGGTAAAAATATTACAGGGAGGCAGGATTTTCCCGATGTGTTTGAACCCGACGGCACTTTTTTCATTTTAAATGAAAATTCCATTTCCTTATTCGATCTGGAGATATCCAGGGGAAACGCGTATGGCTTCATTATCGAAGAATCCGAATCAATTCAAATTGATTCAAATTTAGATTTCCTGAGATACAAAGCAAAGCAAAAAGCAACCCACAACTGTTCATTTAAAATCAACCTTAGTTGACAGGGAAATCGATTTCTAAACAAGCAAATCTCATGCATCATAAGCAGTCAAAAAATAAGCTTTACCGCCTGTACAATTTTTTGAATTTGGATCATAAATATAGCTTTGTACTTATTAGAAGAACACATTAAATATTTTTCTACCCTACTAAAAAAGGCCACTTCAATAGGCGCAAATGGGTACTCAGGTTCTGAGGATGAGGTTGAGAAACTCATGCAGGAAATTGAAGACAACTATCGTAGGATTAAGCGTTGCCTTGTCTCAGACTTGGACGATCTTCAAACCATAGCAGATATTTTCAATCTCCAACAAAATTTCATTGAAACCAATGTCCAAAACAGTGAATTCTGGCGAGTTACTTTAAATAAGGCCGTTGAAGAAGAAGGAAGGTTTCTTTTCTTTGAAATAAAAGAAAAAATGGCTCCATTCTATCGAAAAAAGGGAGATTGGCAGCTTGCTCATGATAAAATAGACAAAGCACTGGATTCTTGGGAGGAAGTTTTAAAAATCGATCCGAATAATGAGTATATTCAAAAAAAACTTGATGAAATTGTAGAAGATTTTAAAGCAGAACACCACAAATCCATGAAGGACTTTTCTTAAACTTTAAAAACAAAGAAATTACCAATGGAAACCTCACGAATAACCGTAAAAAGTCCAAACAAAAAAGATTCGATTCAAAATTCTTTATCCAGGGGGGGGCTATCTAATATTCCGACTTTCACCTGTGTTAACGGTGACCCGGATGAACAAAACTCCCATGACCATCTTGCTCTATCAATAGTTATTCCCATCAATAACGAGCAAGAAAATATCAAGAGGCTTTACGTTGAATTAATTGCTGTGCTAAACCGACTGTCCGAAGATTATGAAATTATTTTTGTCGATGACGGAAGCACGGATGAAAGTGCTTTGGAACTTATCGAAATATCGCGAAATAATGACAAAATAAAGGTGATTCAATTTAGTAGGCAATTTGGCCAGACAGCTGCACTCAGTGCAGGTTTTAAATACGCAAAAGGTGATATCATCATCACCCTTGATGCTGATTTACAGAATGACCCTGCCGATATCCCGATGCTTCTTGAGAAAATGGCTGATGGATATGATTTGGTGAATGGCTGGCGGAAAAATCGGAAGGATACGTTTCTTACGCGGAAGGTGCCATCTATTATTGCTAACCGAATCATCAATCGGCTGATCTATGGTACAGGCGTTCAACTTAACGACTATGGTTGCACACTCAAAGCATATAAACGGGGAATTGTGAAAAACCTTAATTTATATGGAGAGATGCACCGTTTTATCCCTGTCTTCGCCGCCTGGCTCGGGGCAAAAATCGTTGAGATTCCTGTCAACCACCGGCCCCGGATATATGGTGTCCCAAAGTATAATCTCTCAAGAGTTACACGGGTAATTCTAGATTTAATTGTCGTACGTTTTTTTTCGGACTATTTAACACGGCCGATTCAATTTTTCGGAAAAATTGCCAAAAACCTTATATTATTCATGATTTCTTTGATTACGCTTTTACTCGGGTTAAAGAACCTTACGGATATTCCCATTTCCTATAACTCGATTATTCTCCTTGGCGGAATCATCTTTTTCTCTGCCCTTCAGTTTATTTCCATAGGGCTATTGGGTGAGATTCTTATCAGAACCTATTATGATAATAAAAAAAATGACACCTATGTGATCAAGCAAATAGTAAATGGCGATAAATATCAATGATTATAACGGAATATTTAAACATTTCCCGTATAACTTGTTCTTAAATGCCATGACTGTAATCATTGGTTTATTGTTGTTCAAATCGGAGTTAAATTTTCAGAAATAGCTTGTCGGGGTTTAAAACGGATGTGTGGATTTGTTGGATGGGTCAATCACGATATTAAAAAACCGGTGGACCCCTCCATTCTTAAGTCAATGAATAAGTGTCTGGCACATCGCGGCCCTGATGACGAAGGGTATTTTATTAAAGACAATGTCGGTATCGCTCATAGACGCCTGAGTATTATCGACACATCTTCAGAGGGCCGACAACCGATATTCAATGAAGATGGAACAGTTCTGGTCGCCACAAACGGCGAGATCTACAATTATCTTATATTGAGACAGGAGTTAATTGGTTTTGGACACATTTTTTCAACCCGCACTGACAGTGAAGTCATCGTTCATGCCTATGAAGAATGGGGAATCGATTTTCTGAATCGTCTTGACGGGATGTTTAGTCTTGTCTTATTTGACATTCGGAACGACACCTTGATTCTGGCGAAAGACCCTTTTGGGAAAAAACCCTTATACTATTCCCACCAAAATGGACAATTTCTGTTCTCATCTGAATTAAAGGCTTTCTCCCGAAATCCTTATTTCAGAAAATCATTGGATCTTGGATCCCTGGCCAGGTATCTTGCATATGAATACGTGCCAACGCCACATACAATTCTTGAGAACTGCAGGAAACTTCGAGCCGCAAGTTATATATTAATCAATACCAATGAGTTGTCTGTTGTTCCTGAGCCGGAAACGTATTGGAAAATAAAATATGCGCCTAAATTGAAAATATCCGAAAGTGAGGCGGTCGATGAATTTATCCGTCTTCTTCGGCAGTCTGTGAAGAAACGTTTGATGAGCGATGTCCCGTTAGGCCTTTTTCTAAGTGGTGGTATCGACAGCAGCAGTATTCTCGCCCTGATGTCAGAATCGGTATCAAGTGAGAAGATTAAAACATTCAATATCGGGTTTTCGGAAAAATCATTTGACGAATCAAGCTATTCCAGATCAGTCTCCAGACATTTTGGAACCGATCATTACGAAGAAATCATTAAACCTGAGACAATGCCCGATATTTTCCCTACTATTATCGGTAAATTAGACGAACCGTTCGCTGATGCGTCAATTATTCCCACTTACACCCTTTGTAAATTTGCCAAAAAGCATGTGACCGTGGCCATTGGCGGCGATGGTGGAGATGAACTATTGGCCGGGTATGATCCATTCGTTGCGCTGAAATTCGCATTCCTTATAGAGTATATGCCGGATGTTTTTATCAAGTGCATACGGAAAGTAACTGAATGGTTTCCGCTTTCAGATAACAATATGGGTCTTCATTTTAGACTTAAACATTTCTTAAAAGGCTTTACCCAGGGAAACAAGAACCACCTCGAACTCAGAAATAACATGTGGCTGGGCGCATTCACCCCGGATGCGATTCGGTCTCTTTTAATTTCAAATTATAAATTTTGCCCTGATAACCCATTCATATATTCAGAAACTCTTTTCCATAAAAACAAGAACCGCGCCGATCGCCCAATTGACAGAATGATTGATAATTATATTCATCTGTATCTTCATGACGATATACTGGTAAAAGTAGACCGTGCTAGCATGTTGAATTCTCTTGAGGTAAGATCGCCCTTTTTGGACAAAAACTTAGCTGAGTTCGTTACATGTCTTCCCGTAGAAATGAAAATGAAGGGGCTAAAAAGAAAGTTTCTTCTAAAAGAGGCGATACGCGATAAACTACCAAATGAAATTCTTAAACGCCCAAAGAAAGGATTCGGTTTACCGCTTACAAAATGGTTTAAAGGCCCATTAAAATCACTTATTTTTGACACCTTAAGGAACCGCAACGGACTTTTCAATCACAAATTCGTGGAAAAACTTACCAACGACCATTTCAACGGCAGGATCGACAACCGCAAAGAAATCTGGACGCTGCTTGTTTTTGAACTCTGGAGGCAAGCCAATAATCTTTAATGCATGCAAGATTAGATGAGTGTTCACTATAAGCGGAACAAGAAAAGATGCCCTTTAACTCCCAGAACCCTTCAAGTCGTTGCAATCCGCTTAATCAGGTCACAAAATTAATAGTCACGTAATTTCTAATGCTGAGTTATTTTGTTACCTTTCTTTGGATAAGGCTAATACGTAAAATCATATCTATGGTTCAGAAAATAAATAAAATTGAAGATATTAAGACCGCTGAAGCATTTAGTCTTTCATGGAACCATTTACCATTGTGCTCAATATATTCGAAAGATCAAATTGTAGAATGGTTTATCCCACTCCGAAGCAGTGAAGTAAGAAAAATAAATGTTTTGGAGTTAGGTTGTGGGAATGGCAGCATCATGGCTCATATTCTAGACTGGTTACCGGAAAAGATCATCGGGGTAGACCTTGGTAATTCAATTAAAAATGCATATGAAATACTTAAAGAGACCAATTATAATAATTGGTCTCTTATAAAAACCGATTTGACAAGCTATTCCAATAAGTCGAAATTTGATCTTGTATATTGTATCGGCGTTTTGCACCACTTGAAATCACCAAAGAAAGGATTGGATGCGGTAATAAGAAATGTTAAACCCGGAGGAAAATTTCATTGTTGGGTTTATGCAAAAGAAGGAAATGAGGTTATCAGATATTTCGTCGATCCACTACGCAGAGTAATATGCAGGTTTCCATGGTGGGTAATAAAATATGCTCTTGCACTGCCTTTTAGTATTCCGTTTTTTATTTATGCCAAGTTGCTATTTAAAACAAAGAATTTTAATATTTGTAATAAATTACCTCTTTTCGATTATTGCATATGGATCGCTAAAAGAGAGTTTGCTTTCTTTCGACATGTAGCCTTTGATCAATTGATTTCGCCACAAACTACTTTTATCGATAAGAGAACAATTGAAGATTGGCTGAGTTCGTATGATGAAATCGATCAAAATTCCGTATATATTTTAATGAGGAATGGAAACTCTTGGAAGTTTGGCGGTAGGATCGTATGAATATTATGTTTATAATTTATGAATTTCCGCCTATAGGAGCTGGAGCGTCGAATGCCGCCTTTTTCCTTGGCCGTGAGATGGTCAAAAAAGGGCATAACGTTACTGTAATTACAGCTAAATACGGAAAATCTATCGGCTATGAAAAGATTCACGGCGTTAAAGTATATCGGATTATATCCCTCAGAAGATCAATCGATCGATCAAATCTATTTGAAATATGTGCTTTTGGGTTATCATGTGCCTTGTTTATTCAAAAAATTGCCTCTAAAAATATGATAGATTGCTCTGTTGCTTTTTTTACGATTCCTTCCGGCATACCGGCATATTTTTTAAAGTTAACAAAAAACATACCTTATATTGTTTCTTTGCGCGGAGGCGATGTTCCGGGCTTTGTCCCGGAATTGAACAGAATCCATTATTATACCAAATATTTCAGACACAAAATCCTGGGTATGTCGAATGCCGTTGTTGCGAATTCCGAAGGGCTTAAAACTCTTTCAGAGGCATATGATCCTTATAAGGTAAATGCAATCTCTAATGGTGTGGACGCTGACTTTTTTACGCCTCATGAAAAGAGTCCAAGCAATAAAAACACTTATAAATTTCTATTTGTTGGCAGATTCACTAAACAGAAAAACTTATTTTTCATTTTAAAGCAAATGAATATTGTTTCAAAATTCTATACCGATGAGTTTGAGATTCACTTTTTGGGCGGCGGGCCTGATGAGACCCTACTCAAGTCTTACTCTATGCATCTTGACATCAGTGACAAAATTTATTGGCATGACTGGGCTACGAAAAAGGAGGTTAGAAAACACTATCAGATTTCAGACTGTCTATTACTTCCATCACTTTATGAAGGTATGTCAAACGCTCTACTAGAGGCAATGGCGTGCAGCCTTCCGGTCGTTGCGAGTGACATTCCGGCTAACAGTCAAGTGGTTATAAATGGTAAAACCGGTTTTCTTTTTGGACTTGACGAACCAGAACAGTTTCGAAAAATAATCGTTCATATTTTAAAAAATAAGACTGTATCTCGAAATATGGGCCGGAAAGCTCGTGAAGTAGTACTGAAACACCACACTTGGGAAAAAGTTTCAGAAAATTATCTCGATTTGCTGATAGAGGATGAGAGTGGATTTTGACTTTGGTCAAAACTGGTCCGATTTTTCACGCATCGCATTAACACCTGAAAAAGCACAATCGGCACTCAGCGAATTCACAGATTTAACCCGTGATATTGATATTTCCGGAAAATCATTTCTGGATATCGGTTTCGGGCAAGGGTTAAGTCTTTTATCTGCTGCGGCCCTTGGCGCCAAAGTCGTGGGAAATGAGATCAACACAAAGTGTATTGAAGCTATAGAGGTTAGCTCACAATACTTTCCTGAGATCAGCCTTTCTGACATTTCCATTGTTATCGGATCGATACTTGATAAAACCGTCGTTGATGAAATTAAAAGGGAATCACCAAACGGATATGGATTCGATATTGTTCACTCATGGGGAGTACTTCACCACACCGGGGCCATGAGGGATGCTATAAGAAATGCTGCGGCTTTAGTCTCTCCGGGCGGCTATTTTATTTTGGCTTTGTACAACCGACACTGGACCAGCCCCATATGGACGTGGATCAAGACATTATACAATAAATCTCCTGCGCCTATCCGGAAACTGTTGATAAGATTCTTTTACCCCATAGTATGGACGGCAAAACTCTTTGTAACCCGTAAGAATCCCAAGAGACAGTCAAGGGGTATGGATTTTTATTATAATCTAGTGGATTGGATTGGGGGATATCCGTATGAATATATATCGATCGACAAGGTGGATTCAGTAATTAAAGAATTGGGGTTTAAAAAGATTAATACAAAACCATGCCAGGTTCCAACGGGCTGCAACGAGTTTGTCTTTCAGAAATTTAAATGATTAAATGAAAATATTCCTCATATTCGCAACAAAGCACCGTCGAGGCAGCAATATCGCCCCAATAGGTATAATGTCTCTATCAGCAGTATTAATGGCCAGTGGATATCGGAATATTAGATTATTTGATATGGCCTTTGATACAAAAGAATTTATTGCAGAGGAAGCCAGCAAAGACCAGCCGGATGTCATCGGTCTTTCAACTGATTCCATAAGCTTTTTCAATGGTGTTGCCGTGTTGAGTAAAATAAAAGCACGGTACAAAGGCGGCATCCACATTATCGGCGGGGTCCATCCCACCATAGCGCCAAAACAGGCGTTAATTGATTCAGGTGCTGCAATTGCCGTGATAGGAGAGGGAGAGAAAACGATTGTTGAACTGGTGGATGCCGTAAAGACGGGGAAAGGATACGAAGGCATCAGGGGTATCGCATATATCGAACACGGACGATATACGGCAAATGAACCACGTGAATTCATAGAGGACTTAGACACCCTTCCCTTTCCTTCACGGAACCTATTGCCGATGGAGAGATATTTAAAAACTCCGGCAGACATCCCCATGCTATATCCTACCATCAATATTTTCGCTAGCCGCGGTTGCAAGGGCAATTGCATCTATTGCCAGCCGGTCGCAAGGAGACTTTTTGGACATAAAATGCGGCATCGGAGTGTCGATAACATAATCGACGAAATCATGGCCTTGAAAAAACTGTATTCATTTAAATCCTTATACTTCACCGACGATGAACTTTTATTTTGCGGTAAAGACTGGATTGAAGAGTTATGTAATAATTTTATTGAAAAAAGATTGAATCTTAAGTGGAGTTGCCAGGCACGCGTGGACCAAATTGACGAGGATTTGATAAAATTGATGAAAATAGCCGGCTGTTATGCAATCGGAATGGGGGTTGAATCCGGCTCAGATGATATCTTAAGATACATGCGAAAGGGATATGGGACGGGAAAAATCGATAAAGGCTTTGCCATTTGTAGACGGAACAAGATCATCACAACGTGTAATTTGATGATTGGGACTCCAGGAGAAACCCACCGAACCATTCAGGAAAGTGTCGAAATGATTCGGCGTACACGGCCCAACCTTGTCAGGTGCAGCATCACCACACCGACACCCGGTTCTGATTTGCATGTCCAAATGAGCATGGAAAACCGGGTGAATATAAAAGAGCTATCACATTTCGACCGATGGGCAGCCTATCCCATAAGGTTGGACAGTTTCTCAAAAGAGGATATTGAAAAGTCGATAAAAAGACTTCTCTTTGCATTTTACACGAATCTATTCAGCCTTTTCATCAACCCCGCCAGGTTTATTGACGAGTTATATTTCATCAGGGTACTAATCCTTCGATATGTTTGTCTGTTAAAAACCCCCCGTGTGTTCCTTAGAGATGTCGCTTTTTATATACGATATTTCACACACAGAAAGGGCTACGATCCCAGTCACCGCCAATAACGGTATTATGTCAAATACCATAGAAATACTTAATTTCCGCATTTTGAAATATTAATGGAGATGTGATCATGCCGGACACAATACTGATCAATCCCCCTGTTTCGAGCCCACTGCATCCACAATTGAATTTACCGCTGCTCAAAGGGTATCTCAAGGAATACGGGTACGATGCAAAGGTCATTGATAGCAACGTTAGATTTTTCAGTTATTTTCTTGGCGAAGATGTCAGTATAAAACTGGAGGAATGCCTGAAGAACCCGATTTCCATATTAGGGTTTTACAGTGATCTGGAAAATAAATTATGGCAGAAGTCGAAAGCGTATGACGGATTGCATGTTGGCCTTCGTTCTCTATCAATGAAATATGATCGAATATATTTTAACACGGTTATCGATGCATTGGAAGATCGACCGGCGAACCCTTTTATCGATTATTACGAGAGTGAACTCCTCGATGAAATTTCGAATAATCGACCGAAAATAGTAGGAATCGGTGTTACCTTTCAAGACCAGATTATTCCGGCATTCACGTTTTCCAATCTGCTCCGAAAACATTTTCCCGATATAAAAATTGTAATGGGTGGGCAAATCATCACCCGTTGTCACACCAGTATGGCGCTGTTCGAACAACTGAATCAATTCTATGATTACCTCGTCCTGTGGGATGGTGAGTCAGGATTTTTGGATGTACATCGGGAAGTGTTAAAAAAAGAACAGATCGGCAATATTAATATTATCCCTTCGGGCAGTAGAGAGTATTCGGTCGACAGAAAACTCAATGCCCCAAGCAGTCGGGATATTCCATCTCCCGATTTTTCAGATATCGATTTTAACGATTATTATTATCCTGATATACTGGTACCGATACAGACAACACGTGGATGCTACGCAAATTGTGCGTTCTGCGCCATTCCGTTCGGTTCAAACAGTTATCGGATTAGATCCGTGGATCGTATCATCGGTGAAATGATCCGGATTCAACATGAAATTGAAAAGAAAAACGGCAAAAAAGCCATATATTTCAAGTTTATGGAAGATACGTCCTCACCGATTCTACTTAAGAAATTGTCAGTTGAGATCGAGCGGAGAGGGTTGGATTTCAAATGGGAAACCTTTGCAAGACTTGAGAAAGCATTTGCAGAACCTGACATGATGGCACAACTATTCCGGGGAGGATGCCGAAAAATCCACTGGGGTCTCGAATCCAACGATCCGGATATCCTAAAACGGATGAATAAAAAGATTTCCCAGTCCCATACGGATGAGGTGTTGAAACTTTCCGGTGAAGCCGGGATTTTGAATTTCTGTTTTGTGCTTATCGGATTTCCCGGTGAGACAGATGAAATGCGGCAAAATATGGTTAGATATATTGTCGGCAACAAACATATTCACACGCTTACCCTTGCCACATTCGACCTCACTCGCGGCGCCCCAATGGAACAGAATTTCGAATCCGACAATATCCATAACCTGGACATGACACCGGCGGAAGATTTTCAAGTGAGGCTGCCCTATACGGTTAAAGGAGATAATTGGAAAAAAGAGATCGTTCCAAAAGCGCACCGTATGATGATCGATATTATCAAGGAACGGCCCGATATCGGATTCATTACCCTTTTCCCGGATCAGATTCGCTCATTGTTTTGCGAGGAATTTGGAAACGAGTGGGGCCGGGTATTTGTAGAGCGGTACGGGCGAGATGGAATCCGGGAGATGCTCCTGAACTCGGAAAAGTATCTGAAGGATTATGAGAATAATGCCATAATCGCGCCGGAAAAGCTTCCAGAACCGCTCCAAAGGGAACACTATCGCACAAAAGAGGACCTGGCCCTCATTGCGCGCGCCATGCAAACCCGAAGAGCCTATGAAACAAGACGTTTCGATCAGGTCTAATTCAACGGTCTGGAAATACCCAACAAACTACCCCGCAGCAAGCTACTGGGTATTAAATGGAAGTTATCTTAACGCCTCAAGAGGCGGGGAATTAAACCCTTGTCCGCCTTTGGCGGATTAAAGGTCACGCCTACGAAAAGCTGGGTACTGATCAGGAGGATTTCCGAATCTTACAGCAGATGATATTTTTTGTGGTTATCAACGGAAACCTGAGTCCCATTCTACTCTCAATGGCAAGGGAGAACTCAATATGAAACTGACCGAGTTTTTAAAAACCGAACAGCTGGAGGAAATGTCCGGTAGGGCGCAACCGTTTAACGGTTCGGTCGATCAAGCAGAATGGTACCGAAAATTAAAGGAAACGGTTATTCAAGGATATCGGATCTTTGAGGATAGTTCCTGGGAGAAGCGTCAAGGGTATCAAAAGCTGTTTGAAGATTGGGTGAGAACCGAAGAGCTCAAGGCGTGGTATGGGACACCATCTGAATCAGGGTCACTTTTTCAAGGCACCTCCGTCTCCTCTTTGACCATACCGGCCGAGTTTGACGAACCGCTGCACATTACCGGTATTCAACAACTGGAGGAGACCATAGCAGACGCCTATATAAGTCTCCACGACCGATACGCCCAGACGGTAGAATCCGCGATTATGGAAGACGTCAGCGAGTGGATCCGCCAGGGACTCTACTATGGAGTTGTGCTTCCATCCAAGTTGATCTCTCAGGCTTTCGACCTAACCATTCCCTCTGGGGATGTGATTTTTGATGTGGACGGTCACACGGTCGACCCGCACGAAATTCTATCTTACCCGCAGAGGATACGTGAGAAATATTTTGAACGGTGTAAGGAACGGATTCAATGTTTTGCCGAACTTGACATATCGCAGACCGAGTTTGAAGAGAGCCTGATATTATCGGATATCAGCAAACCGAAGATTTCAGCGTACAGGGGAAAGCTTATGCTGGCTCCCGTCAAGTGTAATGAAATTTGTTCTTTAATCTCCTGTCATCTTCGGCGGCTAATTTATGAAAAAACCGATGGTAGAATTTCTCCGAGCAGCTTGATGGTGACCATATATGATACCGATACTCCCTACACTTATCATAAAACCGGCGGTTTTGCAGGAAACCCGATGGCCCCGGTTTTACCGGGTCTTGTGGTACTCGGCTGCAGTGGTACGGCAGATGCGTTCCGATGGTTATACGCTTATCGCGTGAGTTTGATCGCCCAAAAGATGATGAAAGGATCCTTATACTCACAGACAATGAAAAAATATACCCCTTTTATCTTCTTCGGAGTATTGGTTCCACGCGATGCGGAAATCTTATTGGACATGGACAATTTAGGTTCACTTCGGTACCGGGGAAACTTATCACCGAGTATTGAATATAGTTATCTTTTACCTAAAATCGCCAGTTATCTTGATGTTCCCGGTTTATTCAACGTCGGTGATGAATTGCTTAGGAGAGCAAAATAATGTCGAAAGAAATCGTCTTAGGTCACATAAAGGAAGATCACATGGAGAAAGCGTTTACCGCCGCTGAAAACAAGAATTTTGAGATGTCCCGCTATATAGACTTGAACCTTTACCATGCCGTAGAGCGGTCCCATTCGTTTTACGTGGAAATGTCGGAGGAAATCCAGAAACAAATTTCGAGTTTCCATCAGATAAATTCCGGAAATCTGAGAGCCTTGGAAATTGGTGCCGGCACCGGTCTATTTACCAATGAGATGTTAAAGAATGATTTTCTGGAAATCGATGCATTGGACCTGGATTATGATTGCTTGGAAATATTGGAGAATCATGTTGGAGAGAAGGTGAACTGTATCCATGGCGATGCCGTCGAATACTGCAATGAAGGGGCATATGACCTCATCGTCTCTGTTTTTGCACACGATCATATCCATTATGACAAACGATTCGATTTTGCTAAAAATATTAGAAAAAACCTGCGGAGAGACGGTATCTATATCCTCGGAGGTGAATTCCTTCCCTATTTTGAAACCAATGATGAACGAAAAGAATCATTATACAGATATCATGGATATATTGTTGATCAGGCGCTTCGCCACGGCCATTACGCCCTTGCACAAATCGAAATCAATGCCCTCGAATCCGGTATACAGATGATCGGTGATTTTAAAAGGCATACAGATATGTTCGAAAATGAGATGGCATCTTCACAACTTGAACTGTTACATAAAATAAAGATCGGTCCCCAGGGTTTAAACGGGATCGGAGGAATATATGTTTACATTTATAAGAAATGAATGGTGATGGGTTTTTACGAATATCCAAATTAAGGCTAAGTCAATGGTTGATGCGCGGATCAGAGAACTCTTTAAAAACGCTCTAAACGTCGATGTCACAGATCTCGGCACATCCATTGGTGATTTGGAGGCATGGGATTCATTCGGTCATATGAAGCTGATTGTTACTTTGGAAAAGAAGTTTGACCTAAAATTAACGTTTGCCCAGGTAAAGCATTTGCGCAGTGTGAATATCATACAAGAATTTCTTTGGGAAAGAGGAGTGTTATAATGCGCTGGTTTTACGAAGAAATTTTTAAAATTATTCAAAATTCGGCTAAACTTTGCTACGTGCACTATGATAAGCGGCATTTTTATCCAGAAATGTACGAGAATATACTCAGGCTCAACACCTTTCTTTACAACATACGTAAGAAACGGGTTGCGCTCTTTGCAGAAAAGTCATTTGAAAATTACTGCGGTGTGTTTGCAATTCTTTTATCAGAAAACACCTGGATACCGATTAATCCTCTGCAACCCGAAATACGCAATCTCCATATGCTTCAACTGGCTGAACCGTCCATTATCATTACGGACAGACCTTTGACGAAAACAATGGACGCATTTGCCAAGGAACGGGGTATTAAGATAATTGCCCTATATGAAATCCTTGCAGATGATGCGGTCTGTGAGGTGGATCTCGGAGAATTCAGCCCGAATGATACAGCATATATCATGTTTACATCCGGATCTACTGGGGTACCGAAAGGGGTGCCCATGACGCATATCAATTATATTAATTTTATACAGAATGCCATGGAAATTCTTCCGTTAGAAAAACAAGAGGTGTTTTCGGATTTTCATGACCTTGGGTTTGATATCTCGATTTTCTATCTGTTCTGTTGCATCTTAACCGAAAGCGCATTCGTTCCCAGTCTCAGTGAGATGGAACAGTTCCTTCCTATTGACAGCATTATACAAAACAATGTCACGGTTTGGTCCACAGTGCCTTCAGCTATCTCCAGGCTGATGATGCTAAGGCCGGATGATAAAATTGAAACGAATCTCAAAATCATGTTTCTGTGTGGCGAACCGTTTCGACTTGAAGTTCTTGATTATTGCTATCGGAATTTAAGTATCACACATATATACAATTTCTATGGACTAACGGAAACCGGGGTTGAAAACTTTTATCATAAATGTCAGCCCACTGATCTGAAATTATTTCAAAAGCAAGGGTTTGTTCCGGTAGGCAAACCCCTTAGCGGCAATGATATTTTGGTAACAGAGGAAAAGGAACTCCTTGTGTCGGGATGTCAAGTCACTCCAGGTTACCTTGGGGAAATCGGACAGGAACGCTTCGAGGTCATCGATGGCATCCGTTGGTTTCGATCAGGTGATATTTTTGAAAAGTTTGATGACCTGTATTTTTGTAAAGGCCGCCTGGATTCACAGGTTAAAATTGATGGATACCGGGTGGAACTAATGGATATAGAGGTTAATCTTCGCAGATATGAAGGTATCCGGGATGCGATTTGCCTCCTTGACGAGAAGAAGGAACGCAACCTGTTGATTGCATGGATAGAGACCGATTCCAAAATAGATTCAAAGGCGCTTACTGCATTCTTGAAACAGTACCTGCCCCAGCCACTGATACCGAAAGAATATCACTTTCTCAGACAATTCCCTAAAAACGCGAACGATAAAATAGATCGTATAGCCATCAAAGATATGTACGATGAACGGATAGACCTGCGGTCCGAATAGATTTAAAATTACGGAATACACTGAATGAAACTAATTATTTATGGATCTTCTGATTTTGGTCTGCAAACCTACAATCTAATAAAATTTCACCGTTCTCATGACTATGAGTTTACTGGATTCATTGACGATACCAAGACGCCGGGAACGGTCATTGTCGAAGGGTTTACAGTGCTGGGGGGTTTGTCCTACCTGGAGTCATATCCCTTCAACATCCAAGACACGGCAATTTTTCTTTCCATCGGCTATAAGGATCTGAGTGCACGGTACCGCATTTTCCAAAAATGTAAAGAGATAGGATTCTTTTTTCCAAACTTTATTCATCCAAACGCACATATCGAAGAAGACCTGATCATAGGAGAAGGAAACTATATAATGGCCGGTGCCGCCATTGACCAGTCAGTACGGGTTGGAGATCTCAACTTCATCGATCTGGGTTGTATTGTCGGGCATAACAGTACCATAAAAAACAATAACTATGTGTCTGCAGGTACGGTTATTGCCGGTTTTGCCTCAATCGGAAGCAATAACTTCATCGGGATTCAAACGAGCATTGCCGACAACATAAAAATCGATAACGATAACTTTATAAACGCCGCCTCTCTGATAGCGGGAAACATCGGCAGCAACAGAAGGGTTGTCACAATTATTGAACAAAAACAATATGAATTAGAGTAAATTGTGCTGAAATCCGATTCAAGTAGTCTTCGAAAATATGCCAGGCAATATCCATTTCCAACAGATATCCTGATTGAAACCACCACGAGATGTAATCTGAGATGCCCAATGTGTCCGAGGCATAAACTCGACAGACCGAAACAGGACATGTCTTTTGATTTATGGAAAAAGATAATTGACCAGATTGTTGACATCGATCCCAATACAGTCATCTGGCCTTCGATTCTGGGTGAACCGCTGCTGCTCGGAGATGATATCTTCCGTTACATCGGTTACGCAAAGGAAAAAGGCCTCCGAAAAATCTGCATGAATACAAATCTTGCTGTTTTTGATTCATCACTTATTGAACCACTTTTCTCAAGCGGCGTAGATGAGGTTATTATCGGTCTGGATTCCGTTATATCTGAAACTTATAGTCGCATCAGAATCGGTGGCGATCTGAATACAGTGCTCAAGAATATTGATACGATCGTCAATGAGAAGGCAAGAAGAGGGTCGAATAAACCGAATATTACAATACAATATGTGATGCAGGATGAAAACGAAGCTGAAGAAACGCATTTTACTGAGTACTGGGGGAAAAAAAATTGGGGGCTTACCCTTAAGCTGCGATACAGAACAAGCTGGGGAGGACTGGTTGAGCCGACACACCGAATGGTCAATCAAAAGAGAGAAGCTCGTGATATGCCTTGTCTGTGGCTATTGAGGCAACTCTTGATATTTTGTAACGGAGATGTCCCCCAGTGTCACAGCATGGCTGAACCCTATTTCGGGAATGTCAGCAGCACCCCGATCATTGAAATATGGAATGGTTGCCTAGGGGAAATCAGAGAGCGGCATTTGCGCAAAAGTTTTGATTTCTTTCCCTGTAATCAATGTAACGACTGGCAGTGCGGTATGTCTAAAACGATTGAAACGTGATCATCCTTCACAGGATATAAATTTCATAACGTTATTTCCACACCACAAAGACTTAAATTTACGGTTAGCGTTTGGGTTTATTCGATGTGTTTAGTATTCCATATTTAGCAAAATTCTAACATAAATTTTATAAAATGCTTATTACCATAAGGAGTATATAATGGCCAGAATATCATTCATCGGTGTTTATGATCATGCCTCGATGGGGCTGCGTATAATGTCAAAAATTTTGAACAATGCAGGTCATAGCTGTCGAATAATCTTTTTCAAAGGGGCGCGAGAGGAAGAAATCGACAAACCATCTGCAAATCCACTCGGATTTGAGTATATGAGAGAATGGCGACTGTATTCGATGAGTGACTCAAATTTCTGGACACAGAATGAGGAAGATCTACTTATAGAACGCCTGAAATCGGATCGCCCGGACATAATCGGATACAGCTCAAGGAGCATGTATGATACCCATAGTTTGCCGCTGCTCAATAGGATAAATAAAGCATTTCCGGACACGATCCTAATTGCAGGAGGATACGGGCCTAGCATAAACCCGGAATGTTACCTCACGGAAGTAGACTATGTCGGGTTTGGCGAGAGTGAAGAAACCATATTGGAACTCGCAAATGCATTCGATGATAAAAAGCCGATTGATGAAATACAAAACCTGATATTTCGTAGAAACGGAAGCTTGATCCGAAATCCGGTAAGAAAGCGTGTGAAAAATATTGATCAATATCCGATACCGGAATTTGGTACCCGGAATATGTGTGTGATAGAAAATGATTCGCTTCAGGCTGGAAAGGATCCGCACCCGTACCATTATACAGTTATAGCTTCACGCGGATGTATGAATAAATGCGCCTACTGTTCGATGGGACAATGGGAAAAACTGTATATCGAATATGCAGGTGACAACCAGTCCTGCCGGCGACGCTCGGTAAACAAAATAATAGAAGAGCTGAAGCTGGTGAAGTCGAAGAGTTATAAGGGAATCGATTTTCGTGATACGTATCTAACTGGCCCAAAGGCCTATCTACTTGAGTTATTTGCGAGATATGGCAGGGAGATTGGGTTGCCATTTTTTGCGAATTTCAACCTGCAACAAATTGTTGATTCCCCTGAAATAATAGACGCTGCCGTTGAGGCTGGACTCATGACTGTTGTTATCGGCGTACAGCATGGCGATGAGATGTTTTGCCGTGAATACTTCCACCGTGAAGTCCCAAACAGTACAATACTTCGAGCAGCTGAAGTTCTTCGCGAACGCAAAGTCAATACATGGTACCATGTTCTCGGAGGCATTCCATTTGAGACAAATGAAAGCTTGGATAACTCACTGAAGTTTTTTTCCAAGCTGCCAATGGAGTACGGTTCAGTCATGCCAATACGGCTACTTATCTATCCGCATTCTCCGTTAATCAAAAAGATAAAGGAAAAGAATCTCAAAGAGGTAGCAGACCCAATGGAATGGTACTACACCGGGCTTTTGTACTCTTTGAGGGCCGTAGCTTCTGATAGTGTTTTTGATCAAATCCGCTCTGATAAATTGTTTCGTAAATATCCGAGGCTTCTGGCAGAAGTCATTCAGGGGGAGATGGAAAATTAGGATCGCGAAAGCTTTCTGATGGATGGCCAGGCCTTTTGCTTTGAACTGTCTTAGGATATCGGAATTGATTTCATCCATTTTAACAAAAATTTACCAGGAATCCTGCGAACCGATTCTGCTACACTTCATCAATGGTGTAGATTTTGAAGGGCTGTGCATGGAATCGGTACAACTGCAACCACATAGGAAACAGGATACTTTCATTTAATGGGTATTTGGATAAGGCGTAGGTGGAATGATATTTATTGATCGGGCATATCAATTTCTTAGGGATTCGGCTTTTCTGAACCATATGACGAATAAGGGTTTTTATTATTTTGAAAGATTTCGGATATATGATCAGATATATAGGAAGGTGATTAAACACAAGATAGAACGAAGTCCGGACCATCCCATTGAGCTGGCATTCACATTGACTTCGCTATGTAATTCAGATTGTATTATGTGCCCTGTGAGAAGATTCAGAGAGATTGAGAAAAGCGACGTCAAGTTCATGTCAATGGAGCTGTATGAGAGGATAATAGCTGATGCCGGTTCCTTAAAGATTAATCGAATCATTCTGAGCGGGGGAGAACCGCTTCTCGACCCTCACTTGACAGAGAGAATTGAGATTGCGAGAAAGTATCTTCCGGATGCAGAACTGTCTTTATTCACGAATGGAACGCTTCTTCACAAAAGAAACAATATTAGCAATCTATTAAAGGGGTCGCTTGATAGCATTACTGTTAGCTTTGACGGCGTTACCGCTGCTGAATACGAAGCAGTAAGGAAACAGTTATCGTTTAACCAGTTAATTCGGAACGTAAAGCTACTGTATCAAACAAAGAAAGAGCTAAACTCAAAGGTTTTGATCAGATTGTCCTTATTGACTCTGAAAGCCAATGAAAGGAGCCATGGAGCATTTCTCAAGAGAATGAAAGGATCGGCAGACGTTCTCGATATCAACAAAGCGCATAACTTTGGAGGGACGATAAGCTTTGAGGAAAAGAACATATACAATAGTTTCAAACGATATCCGTGCTGTTTCCTTTTTCACCGCATCACAGTAAAGCCTGACGGACTAGTTTCGATGTGTAGTTATGATTATGAGAAGAAATATATCGTCGGTGATTTAAACCTCCAATCTATTAAGACTATATGGAATCATGATTTATATAGACAAGCCCGCCAGCTTCACTTAGAAGAAAATTTTGAAAGCATTGATATATGTAAGAATTGTACATCCGAAATATTATGGTGGAAATACAATAAAATGAATAAGACTACTTAAATACTTTGAATAATGCTTTTGAATTATAGCGTTGATAAATGCTTTTTTATTTAGATTAGGAAAAGGCCTTCATTATGAGTTATGAGTATCAAAAAACAACGAAGTGTAATGTATGTAATGAATCATTGAAGGATCAACCTAAAATGGAGTATTTCTATGAAGATGAAATATTCAGACAATATCAAGCAGTTGGGAATATGTCGAAAACATTCATAAATTTTCTTAGAGAAGTTAAATTAGAGCTATGTAAATGTCCTCTATGTGGATTTATCGTGTTATTATCACCTATATTTCACAAAGAAGTTGCTTTTAAAGAATTCTTTTCTGAAAAGTATTCTCATTTTCAATTAACTGAAAAGGCAAAGGATTTTCCAACTCAATTGAGATTTAAACTTATTTCTATGTTAAGCGGAAAGTCGAATTTGGCACTAAGTTTATACAAGTATCTGCTGTTTCCGATCTTTGACAGATTGATGATACCCAGGTGGTTTAATAAAATAGAAAATAATATGTCTTTCTTAGATATTGGATATGGATCAGGTATTTATGTTGATGGGTTCGCAAAAAACGGTTTTGACAGTTACGGAATTGATCCTTTTGCTACAATACCAAAAAATTTAAGAGGAAACTATATCAAAGACGATTTTCTTCAACACGATTTTGGCAACAAACAGTTCGACATTATCACGATGAAATCCTGTTTGTATCTAGTGCCCGAACCGACCATCTACTTAAAAAAAATTTATTCTATGCTGAAGGATGACGGACAGTTCATTATGACAGAATTGATTGCTTTGCCTGAAATTGTCAACGAAAATATTGTATTTGGCACAGGTCCAAGAGTACGGCAATTTATATATGATTTAGCATTGAGTAAAGAATATTTTAGAAAATTAGGATTCATCAATATTTATGAATATCAAATGCCTTTCGATTATTTTGGAAGATTGATGAAATCAAAATTTACGTGGATGAATGAGATTATTAGCATAATTATGGATATCGTATACAAATTGTTCACTGGAAAGAGAAACTTATGCATGCTTACATTCAAAAAGAATTTAAATATATAGGAACTTAATAGCCCCCAGTGCCAGGATAGTCTGGAGATGCTTGTACCCGGATAATTATGACGAAAAAAAAAGTATTTCACCTCATAGACAACGTCGGCATCGGTGGCGCCCAGGATTGTGTTTTAGAATTGGTCAACAGTGTAAGGGGTGTGAGGCATTACGGTATGACGCTTCACGGATCTTCAAGAAACGAATATGTTGCAAGGCTAAAAAAGGCATTTTCAAATAATTTTTATGTATGCACAAAAAAGAGTTGGCATTTTGTCAACCCGATCTCGTGGTTCAGACTTGTTGCGGCCATCAGGCACGTTTCACCAGATGTGATTCACGCACACCTTTTTTTTTCCTTTTTATTTATTTCGCTCATGCGCGTGCTTAAAATCATTTCACCGCCTTTGGTTGTTTCACTGTATGGGATTAAGGAGCAGACAAGATTTTTTGAAGACTTGGGTTATGCGCTCCTAAAAAACCAATGCCACTGTTTTGTTACTACGGATAGAAAGGGTGTCTGTGAGTTGGAAGCGTTGGGCATACCAACTGCAAAAATTAAATTTATTCAAACGTCATACAGCATGTTTGGATTAGCAAGGCAAGATACGGACATCCGCAGACTCCATGGATTAAAAGATGAAAAACTGATCGTCAGGGTTGCCCGATTCGATAGGGAGAAAGGGTATAGAGAACTGATCGATATTTTACATAAGCTGAGGCGAAAATATGGGATCGTGTTTAAGGTGCTACTTGTCGGTGACGGACCGGAAAGAAGCTGCATTATGGAAATGGTGAAGGCATACGATTTGGAAAATGACTTCATCTTTTGTGGTACAAAACTGAACTATGTGGATTATCTGATCTCAGCCGATGTTGTTGTATGTTCCTCTATAAAAGAGTCATTCGGGTTAACGAATATTGCAGCGCTGAGTGAGGGGTGTCCTTTTGTATGTTTTTCAACGGGAAGTTTGGTCAACTTGAAAAATGAGCGTTATCGTTACGCTATCGAGGACTTTTCAGTCGATACGTTTGCTGATGCTATCCATGAAGTTCTGACGGACAGAGAAAAAAGAGATTACGCTTCTGAATTTGGAAAGACATTCTATGAAAAATACTTCTCTAAGTCAGAAATGACAGAGTATAAACGGATATACAAGTATGCTTCTACCGACAGTGAATCTAAAAGAGGAATACCGGCAGATAAGCGGTCATGAAGGTAGCCATAATCCAACCAAACTATATCCCCTGGAAGGGATACTTCGATATCATCAATGACGTCGACATTTTCGTTTTCTTGGATGATGTGCAGTATACCGACAGGGACTGGCGAAATAGGAACCAGATTAAAACCCAGGATGGTTTGAAGTGGTTGTCGGTCCCAGTCCAGAGGGAAAGAAACCAGACAATTCAAGATATTAAAATCGACAATAAGAACGGATGGGTTCACAAGCATCTGGAAACCATTCGGCATGCCTATGCGAAGAGCAAGTTTATGAACGACAATTTTCATTTAATGGAATGTTGTCTTCAGGGAGTAAATACACATCTTGCCGCCCTCAATTTTGAACTTATTCAGGTGATTTCAAATTTCCTGGACATTCAAACTGAATTTCTTCTTTCGAGCGATCTTAAAGTCGCCGGCAAGAAAGGAGATCGGTTGATAAGGATCTGCAAAGAAATTAATGCGGACTGCTATTTATCTGGGCCTTCTGCACAGTCCTATCTTTTTGTTGACCAGTTTGAATCGGAAAGTATTCAAGTGGAGTACAAAGATTACAGAGGGTATCCTGAATACCCACAGCTTTTCAGTCCTTTCGAACACCATGTTTCAATTTTGGATCTAATTTTCAACGTCGGCCCAGAAGCTTCGCATTTTATTTGGGGTTGGCGAACCACTACCCCATAGATTGAACCAAGGATACGATACTATGGACTCAGTCCCTTTTAATAAACCATTTGTTGTCGGGCGTGAGCTGTATTACATCGCCCAATCGGTCGTTGAGGGTCATCTTTCAGGTGACGGAAGATTCTCTAAATTGTGCAACAAATGGCTTGAAGAAAAATTGGGTGTCACCAAGGCTTTCTTGACGCATTCGTGCAGTGGTGCGCTGGATATGTCTGCCATATTGATCAATATTAAGCCCGGCGATGAGGTTATCATGCCTTCGTACGGGTTTGTGTCCGCGGCCAACGCATTTGTATTGCGGGGCGGTATCCCGGTCTTTGTGGATATACGTCCCGACACATTGAATATCGATGAGGAACTCATAGAACAGGCAATTACACCGAAAACAAGGGGGATTATCCCCGTACACTATGCCGGTGTGGGTTGCGAGATGAACGCAATCACTGAAATCGCCGGGAACCATGACCTGGTAATAATTGAAGATGCAGCGCAAGCTCTGTTATCCACCTATAAAGGTCAACACCTCGGATCATTTGGTGATATTGCCTGTATTAGCTTTCATGAAACCAAAAACTGTATTTCAGGTGAAGGTGGTGCCATTCTTATCAACGATCCGGGATTAGTCGAGAGAGCCGAGGTAATCAGAGAGAAGGGGACAAATCGCCCTCAGTTTTTTAGAAACGAAATCGATAAATATACTTGGATAGATGTCGGATCGTCTTTCTTGCCGAGCGAATTGATTGGAGCCTTCCTGTGGGCTCAATTGGAACAGGCGGAACAGATTGTTCAACGGAGACGTGATCTTTTTGACCGTTATTCGGTTGGGCTGAAATCACTTTCCACACAGTTGGGATTGAGTATACCCGGCATTCCGGAACATTGTCAGGGAAATGCCCATATGTTCTATCTTATAACCCGAAGTAGGGATGAACGTTTAGCGTTACTTCATTTTCTAAATAATAACGGGGTCGATGCAGTATTTCATTATATACCTCTCCATTCATCTCCCGCCGGCATGAAGTTTGGGCGGACCCAGGGCTCAATGCACGTAACAGATTCACTCAGCTCGCGGATCGTGAGAATGCCAATTTTTTATGATATGACGCTCGATATGGTGGACAGTGTTGTTGATCTGGTCCACACCTTTTATCAGCATCGGGTATGAAGCATGGTGTTCGATTGTAATTTAACGGCATTACCAGATTTTTCGGAATAGAGACCGGTCTTTTTGATAAGACATTCGCGGTTGTCGAATTGAGAAAGGGAATGTGAAAATAGAGCAGCTAAAAAACCAGGTGCAACGTATTGCATGCCCGGTATGTTTCAACTCCGGCTCTCGATTCTGGAGAACTGTGAGAGACTGGACCTTGGAAAGATGTCCAGTCTGTTCAATGACTTTTGCAAATCCGTGCCCTGACCAAAAAACGCTTGAACTTGCATACGGGCTTCCTAGGGAGGCGTACCAAAAATATTTTCAGTCTGCTTATATTGATTGTGACACAATTTTGGGTGAATCGGCAGAATGGCAACGCGACCTGAGCATTGGGTATTTGCGTGCTATGGAAAATAAAAGAGCAGGGAAAAAAGGTCGTCTCTTGGATATCGGTTGTGGTTCCGGTGCATTACTTGAAGTCGCTCAGGAGATGGGCTGGGAGACAACCGGAGTGGACTATGGGGATTGGCGCCAGGACAGTCTAAGAGACGATCGATTGAATATTTATAGAGGTTCTTTGCAGGGTGCAGGTTTTGAGAATGAATCTTTTGACGTGGTGTTCATGGGAAGCGTCCTTGAGCACCTAAGTAATCCGACTGAGTATCTAGAGATCATCCGTCGACTCTTGAAGAACAATGGCATCCTTTATATAGTCGGAATTCCGAACATTAATTCATGGACGATCCTCCTCAGAATAGATAGATGGCTTGGCAATCACCCGCCGGGACACCTTCTCTTTTTTTCGGACAAAACCATAGAACTTATTCTCAGACAAACTGGATTCTCCGGTATAAAGACCCGGAGTTATGGAATTTCCGAAACAGTGCTTGAGGCAATTTTTAATAGAAAAAATACCATATATTCGGGTGAATATGCCGGTTTGGTTCACGAGAAATCCATGCGAGGACAAATGTTTAAAGTAGCCCGAAGCCTGGTGTATTCTATTCTTGATTTAGCGCGTATGGGTTCTGTTCTCGAAGTAATGGCTATAAAAAACTGAGCCGGTTCATGGATAAATCGTGTCATCGTATCCTGATAGCCGGTATCGGTTCAATAGACACCAGCTTTGGTTTTTGTCCTACCTTGGGCGACACTTTTTTATAATTCTCTTTGGATTTTATAGTGAAAGTAATATTTGTAAACCCACCGATCGATATCTCAAAAATACTGGGCGCTGGTAGCATTTTTTCACCACCGGTTGATCCAATGGGAATTATGTATATTGCTTCCTATGTCCGAAAACATAGCCCGCATATTGAAGTCGAAATTATTGATGCATTTCTTGAAAAATATACTTTAGATGAAACTCTTGGAGAAATATTACAAAAACGGCCCGGTATTGTCGGAATTTCTACAGTCACGGCCAATGGGCATGAAACATTTGAGCTTGGAAAAAAAATTAAAGAACTCCTCCCCGAGACTTGTGTGGTTTTAGGAAATTTGCACGCCTCTATTTTTAAGGATTTTTACCTCACGAATAATACTTGTGATGTGGTTGTTCATGGGGAGGGAGAGCGCCCGATGCAACAAGTGGCTGAGGCCGTTTTTTCCGGTAACGGTGATTTCAGCCAAATACAGGGTATATCTTTTAAAAGTGATAATGGGATCATTGACAATCCTGAGGCAGACCATCTTGATTTGGCGGATATACCTTTTCCCGCATGGGATCTAATCGATTATTATCGATACGGTGTTTCACCTCGTGGATACAACATAGTTTTCTTTTCACGTGGGTGTGTTTTTAGGTGTCATTTTTGTGTCGTTCATCAAAATAAATATCGGTGTAGACCTGTAGATCATGTAATCGCAGAGATCAAGTACTTGCTGCATAAATTCGGAATAACCTATTTTGCCTTTGGTGATCCGCTGTTTTTGGGAAAACCACGCGTCGCAGCCGAACTTTGCGAATCTATTATCAAAGAGGGGCTGCACCGAAAAATTAAATGGTGGTGTGAGGCGCATGTCAACGTCATTGATGAAGGCATTCTTCGCCTCATGAAAGACGCCGGTTGCAGTCACCTATCCTTTGGGATTGAGTCAGGAAACGATGATATCCTCAAGACGTGTAATAAGAAAAGCAATACCTCAAGTATCTCCAAGGCGGTCGAACTCGCCGACAAAATTGGTTTCATTACCAGTGGTTGTTTTATCATAGGGCTACCCGGTGATACAGAAGAAACCATAAACCAGACAATCAAATTTTCCAATCAATTGCCATTGGATTCAGCCCAGTTTTCAACATTCTGCCCATATCCCGGCTCACATTTTTACCACAGGCTGATGCAGGAAGGGTATTTTAAAGTCGATTTTGATAATGTTGATAAAGTCCTAAATTTTTGGGATAATTTTTCAGCGTATACGGCGTTTACCAAAAACCTTGAACCGATCTATTCACCGGATGGTATTTCGCCGAAACGCCTGAAGAAGCTGCAGAAAAAGGCGTTTATCAGGTTCTACTGCAGGCCAAGACATTTTAAATCCCAAATTCCCCGTATCAACAAGGCCACTGTCGTTGGTATCACGAAATCAATTTTTCGGTTGTTTGGAAAATGAATACCCTGAGGAATACAGAAGATATTGGAACAAAGGCTGAACAAATCTGTGTTGCCACAAGGGCGAGGGATTTAAAAAAACGGTACAAACTCAAAATAACGACCGTATCAATTCTTCCACATTCCTTGGTCGACAGATATGGTCAACCCATTTTTTTAAATTGCATGGATGATGGATTCTTGATGTGGTTCAGCGACACTAAACGGCGCCTTTCAAACCTGGTATTTATATCAAAAGATCTAAAAAATGGCAGTTTGGTGATGAAGCATCAATCGATTAATGGGTTCTGCTATGAACCTTCCCGCCAAAGATTGATCGTGAGTCAGGCAAATCACGCAGATTTGATCGGGAATCATCAAAAGGCCTTATGCGACCGGAATAACTGTATTGTTGAATGCGATCTGGAGGGTAAGATCACGAATGTGATGGTATCGGGGGAAAAAGAACCATTTTTCCCCTTGGGTCTTGCCTCTACCGGTGGCGACAGGCTGGTATATTTTGACTTGGTAACGAGGACGTTCAGGGTTTTGGCGATGTCAGGTGAAGTCCAAACAGAACTGTATGCCGGTGACAGAATTGCCAGCATCATATCCGCATCGAATCCGTCGGAAATATACTTCAAATCGATTTCAAATATGAATTGGTATGGAACATCGACCATGGAGAGGGCCGATCGTATCTATAAGATGGTTGGTGAGGAAAAGCCAAGACTAATTTATGACGGTTGTTTCACTGGCCCACCCTCAAACCAACTTTTCACCTTTATTCTATGTGATGATTCCCTTTTTTATGGCGCACAGGATACTTTCGGAAAAGTTGATCTAAACGGAAACGATGTATACAAAATATCGATGAGCGATTCTATTTGGCAACTATCCGGAGGATCCGGGTTCATCAGATCGTTGTGCAGGGATGCAAAAGATGCAAAGGTACTTTACGCCCTGCTGCAATCTCAAAAACGCCACTATGTGTGCACGCTGGAAATCTGATACTCCACGCTTTTTATGCATCAAATAGAAAATAATTCCCGCCAGCGCTATTATTAGGTACTTTGCCAGTATAAAATGTTTTGAAGCGAGATATCAACAAATTGAGGTACATATGAAATCGATAATTGAATTCTATAATCGGATCGTTCCTAAAGGCGTTAAAAGTTACAGATACTATTCTGATCGAGATCTCTCGAGGTTACTTATCAAGAGAAGTCAATTCGATAAACAACCTATTAAAATTCTTGAAATCGGCTCAGGAATTGGAACTTCAAAAACACTTTTAACAAATCAGCATTTCTATATTGATTCTGATATTTCCGTTCAAGCCTTAAGGATTTTAAAAAACATAGATTCAAAATTTCGTGGTGTATGTCTGAATGCAGAGGATTTATCTTTTAAAGACCAATCTTTTTCGGGAGTTATCTTGATAGACGTTATTGAACATTGCCGGAATTATCAAAAAGCCATAAAAGAAATCTGGAGAGTATTAAAACCAAACGGTATTGCCCTTTTTCAAACCAATAACAAACTATTCAATCTTATTTCCAATAAAGGAATTCATGCGACGGTTCATCCCTCCCTAATGTTTTATGGAGAATTTAGTCAGGTGTTACGAATTCAGGGTTTTACCCCCAATTTTATTGTCCCTCAGAGGTTTAGTTCCTTTATCATATCACAGGTGGCGAAAAGAAAGAATCTTGTTTGTCGTATACTGTCTTCATTGCCTACAGGATTTTTTCACCCGTCTTTTTATCCTCTATTTAACGTGATCGCCATTAAGTCCCAAATATGATCTATAAAAGGCAAGGAACCGATCATGCCTGATATGTACGAACTAATTTTAATCCTTACTTTCTTATCTTATTTCCTTTATTCATTATATGGTTATAAGCCCTTCTACGATCCACATGTACCGTTCATGTCATCTCCCTTCAAAACTCATCGATATGATTTTCACAGATATTTCTCTTTTACAGGACTTCCCTTATCGACTTATCTTGTATCGATCACTTTTGGGAGGGATAAATATCTTGGGTTATTCATCTATCGTTTATTGTCGGCGATCAATGGAATCCTGGTGTATTTGATCGCTCTTCTTGTTTTCGACTCCGAATTGACGGCCCTTATTTCTGCTCTGCTTTTCTACTACTGTTGTTGGACTCCCACATCCTATTATTTATATGTTCAGCCTGAGGTATATGCTAATTTTTTTACCCTCGTGGGTCTTACTATCGTAGGATACAGTCTAAACGAATCTTTGCCTTTAGGGATAATCCTCGGATCGATAATCTCCTCTTTATCGTTTTGGTGTAAATTCAGTTCCATCGAAAGTTTATGGATTCTTATTTACATATATCAAAAAAATCATTTCCACATAGAATTTTTTGTAAGCACTTCAATAATTTTCATCATGGTTTTATCGGCAATTTTTATCACTCGTCGTTCAATCAAAACTAAGAATGACAATAAAAGTTATTGTCAAGGGCAGCATTCATCAGGAATTATAAGACATTTCTATCGATATGTCATTTATTCACTAAATAGAACCAATAATAGTAAAAATATCATTCAATTTTTACGAACATTTCTCAGCCCTATTTTTAATCATTTTTGTACAATTTTCCCAATTTTATTTTTGTTTCTCGGGTTTATGATTTTTTCAGACATTGGTTTATCCATCAAAAAATTATTTATTTATTGGATTATCGTGAGTGTAATTCCCGTAATCATCAGACTACAACCGAACTCGATTTTTTATTTTATGATCCATGTTCCTTTGTCTATTGGAGCATCACATTTTCTTGTATCACTATCTCCTTTTTCATTAGCAAATATCCATATTTTTATTCCTCTCTGCTCTATCGCTTACTTCCTTGTTTATAAACCCTGTAAAGTACACATTTTTCATTATAGGAAAAACTTATCTGAAATTGATGAAATCATTCAATATTTAATAAATAGAGTTTCAACAAACGACTATATTTTTCAGGACGCTTATTTAAATGAATTGTATTACGAGGTTAACTGCAGAGTACCTGAAAATCAATTCTACTGGGCCAACCTGTTATCCGCTCAATTCACCACTCCTAATTTCGGTGCTGATTTCATAAAGTTTTTAATCAAGTGTAAACCTAAGTATTATATTTCAATCGGAAATTGGACCAAACTTGATCTATCTTACATCGAAAAAATTTCCGGACTTTCATATGAGTTAGAATATTCCACTAATATTTCTTATATTTACAGGTTAAAGAACTTCAAAAAGCCATCCTCATTGACTCGACTGGAGGCAAATAAACTCATCTCAAATGAACCTGACTGTCGTCAAAAAAACTGTGTTGCAGAATTTGTTCGTACCTATCTGAAGGGTAAAATCACCCCAGACGATTACATCTTTCAAAATTCATTTTTTCCTGAAATATATGATATATTGAATGTGAATAAACCACCCGACCCACTACTCAGAGTTCATGACCTATCTGATAAACACAACTCGCTTATAGACTCTCTTTTGGATTTTTTTAAAAAGAAAAAACCCAAATATTATATTGGGCTCGCACCTTCGGTCATCAATCTTTCATCCCTTGAAAAAGCAACCGGCCTCCGGTATCAAATCGCAGATGCTACCCGATGCAATATCTATCGACTGGTGGCATGGGATTTACCCATACCGCCGTCGCCGCCTCTGGAAACATTACTTCGGTTTGATGTCAAACGATCTCAGCATGACAGGGAACAGTTTCTCAGATTTCAATCCTTCAGGGATAAACTGGCTCGAATTTCCGACATAAACGACTTCGGCAAAGCAATCCTGACACCGATTTCGCAGGCAACTCTGTTATTGGCTGACCATTTGATCGCAAGACATAATACTGAAATTTTAGGTTTTTTAGACCGAGTCACTGATCCACGCGCTCGGTTTCATTCTTACCGCTCATTTCGTTTTCAAGCCTTTTCAAAATTCGATATTGACTCTCTTTTCGTCTGCTCAACAAATTTATTCGACTATATTATGAGTATTATTCGATTCCGAGAAACCCATAAAAAAAAAGTGTTTTTATTTTATAAAACCTAACCTTTCAAACCATGGACAAAAAAAATGATTGTAGCGGTGATTCCTGCAAAAAAAGATTCCACAAGGCTTCCAAATAAGAACCAGCTTAAACTCAAAAAGAAATCTCTGGTAACCATTGCGATCCAGTTTGCCCGAGGATGTGAATTAATTGATGAAATATTCGTTTCCACAGATTGCAGCCGCATCGCGGATGAGGCCAAAACAGCCGGCGCGAACGTCATTTTCAGGGGCCCAGAGCTTTGCGGGGACGCCCCGATTGCTGATGTTTACCGGCACGCCTCCCGGCAAATCGGTGAAGAAAAAATCACTTATCTTGTCGGCCTGCAACCGGACAACCCGGATCGAACCATCGTTCTTAAAGACGCTTTAGACTATGCGATCGCTAAAAACATCGATTATCTCATCACCGTCAACAACAGGGGGGAAATGAACGGTTCGGTTCGGATTTTTTCCCCCAAAGCTTTATCGGACCTATTCTCTTTACACGTTGGCACTTACCTGGACAACTGCACCAACATTCATACATTATCTGATTTAAATGTTGCCAGGATGAATCTGAACAATAACAGACACATTCGCGTTGAAAATATAAAGATCGGCGTGCAGCATCCTGTTTTTGTCGTTGCTGAAGCTGCTTGTAATCACATGTGCAACATCAATTACGGCAAGAAAATGATCGACAGAGCTGTATCTGCGGGTGCGGATGCCGTTAAATTCCAGACCTACAAGGCGGATCGGCTTGTGACTTCAAAGGCTCCCAGCTTTTGGGGGCAGGACTCGTGCTCTCAGCTGGAATATTACAAACGGCTGGACCGTTTTGGCAAAAACGAGTTTTCAGAGCTTTTTTCGTACGCCAAAGATAAAGGTATTATCGGGTTTTCCACACCTTTCGATGAACAAAGCGCTCTTATGTTAAACGAATTGAATATGCCGTTGTTTAAAATTGCATCATGTGACATCAACAATCTTTCTTTTCTTAGATTCGTTGCACGTTTCGACAAACCAATTATTCTGTCAACCGGTGCGTCCACCCCTGAAGAAATACATCGTGCGGTTCAAACCATCTTTGAAGCAGAAAACGACCGACTCATATTGATGGCCTGCACTCTGAGCTATCCGACTCGCGCCAATGATGCGAACCTTATGCGAATCAAATCTCTAAAGGAAACATATCCGAGTCTGATCATCGGCCTATCGGATCATACGGAACCAGATCCTCATATGATTATCCCCTCATTGGCGGTCGCAATGGGTGCCAGAGTGATTGAAAAACACTATACACTATCCCGCTCGATGACCGGATCCGGGCATTTCTTTGCCGTCGATCCGGAAGACCTTGAAAAGATGGTGAAAAACATCAGACTGGCTGAAACGGCTTTAGGAGACGGTAGATTAGGTGTCATGAACGTTGAAGAGACGGCTTGGCAGAACGCCCGACGAAGTATTGTGGCAAAACATCCGATCAAGAAAAATGTGATCATCGATGAAACCATGTTGGGTTTTAAGCGACCGGCTTTCGGTTTAGCTCCCGGAGAAAAAGATCTAATCATCGGGAAGCGGACCAAAATAGATATCCCGTTCGATGAACCGATTCATTTATACATGATTGAATAAAGAAATTTTTCGTTAAGGGATGCATCAATGAAAAAAAAAGTACTGTTGATGACTGCTCCGAGACCTCTGCCGGGGGATTCACCGCTTCACTTCGGCGATAATCGTCCCCCCCAGGGGTTGGGTTATCTCTCTTCTTATGTCTCTCAATTCGGTCATGAGGTTGAAATCATCGATCTGTATGCCTTTGGCGGCAAACCCTTGGACAACAATCCCGGGGTCAACCAGGAAGAAATCGGCAACCAATTGGACATCAATCTGATACATCAGATCAATTCATTCAAACCGGATTACCTGGGAATGTATGTCCATTCGATCTCCTATTTCCTGGCTTGCAAACTCTCCAACGAATTAAAAATTGCTTTTCCCGGAATACCACAAATATGCGGTGGGCCGCATCCAACTGTGATGCCGGAATCCATGCCGGACACATTTGATTATATTGTGTCGGGTGAAGGTGAATACGCTCTTTTGGATATATTGGAAGGAGGTTGTCAGAATCGATTTATTCATGGGTCCCCTTTGACGTCAGAGAATCTTGAAAACCTGCCATGGCCTGATTTTGATCAATTTTGGGGCAAACCATATAATTGGAAATTGAAACTGTTTCAGTCAGATATTTCACCGGTTCTAACCATCAGCACGAGCCGTGGATGCCCATTCCTGTGCCGGTTCTGTGCTGTAAAAAGCATCTACCCCCATTATGAAGAAATATCTGCCGAGCTTATATTCGCGCGGATGAATTCATTGGCCGACAAATACGAGGTTAACACCTTCTATTTCCGTGAAGATAACTTTACCGTAAATACAAACCGTTTGAATAAATTCTGTGATCTGATCATCGACAGTGGTAACAACTTTAAATGGGTATGCGAGAGTCGGACCAAAGAACTGAATGCCGCAATGATCGCTAAAATGGCACAGGCCGGTTGTATAGGTCTCTATATAGGGTGCGAAAGCGGAAGTCAGAAGGTGTTGGATACCATGGGAAAGAATACATCACCGGGGGACTTTATCGAAAAGTTTAAGATTCTGCAGGAGTGTGGCATTTATACATACACCACATGGATTTTCGGGTCTCCTAACGAAACGAGTGAAGACAGAGCGCTAACAGAAGATCTCATTAACCGTCTTAATCCAGACAGTGTGGATCGTTTTGTTTACGTCGGCATCCCGAAAAGCCAGTTTTATGTCCACATCTTAAATGAAGGTAAATACGAATTTTTAGACACCAATGGTTTTATTTACCCAGCAGGCTATTTTAGTCTCTCTGAGTACCTTTATGGACAGGATGATCCGAGGTTTCAATATGTTCAAAAGATCTATTCGAGGAATTCCGTCAGTCCCATAGACGTCACGTGGTGACTTTATTTAAATTTTTTTTGTGAAATTTTTTCATAGGATTCAATGATGTGTAAAATTACCGTATACATGCCATCTTACAATTGCGAAAAGTTCATTGAGATGGCCATTGAGAGCGTAATACGGCAAACCGTATCGGATTGGGAACTTATTGTCATTAACGATGGATCTACCGACCAAACCCGAAATATTCTCCGCCAATACGGTCAGCACCCAAAAATTCGGATCTTGGATCAAGAAAACAAGGGATTAACGGTTACCAACAATATCGCGCTCAGGCTGTCAAATGGAAAGTATATCATCCGTTTGGATGCCGATGATTATTTCGACGAAAATGCACTCTTGGTCTTGTCGAACATTCTGGATGCAAATCCAGATGTTGGGATGGTTTACCCGGATTTTTTTCAAGTCAACGCGCAGGGAGATATTATCGAGATTGTCCGGCATGATAAAATAGATGGTGGGGAAAAGGTTTTAGACATACCGCCGCACGGCGCCGGTACCATGTATCGAAAAGAAGTATTGCTTCAAATCGGCGGATATTCTGAAAAATTTTCTTGCCAGGACGGATATGATCTCTGGCTCCGTTTTATTCGAAAATATACACCCTACAACGTCAATCTCCCGCTTTTCTACTACCGGCGTCATGAAAACAATATGACAGGGAATATGGGAAAGATACTCACAACCCGGTATCAAATCAAGCGGGATTATATCAAAAAAGAAATGAATGGTCATGTCCCAAGAGTGTTGGGAATAATTCCGGCAGCTGGAAACAGCATATATCCCCAATGTCAGCCATTTGTAAGGCTCGGAGCAGATACGCTATTGAGCTATACTTTAGAGGAGGCAATCAAATCCGAATGTCTGGATAAAATCGTACTTTCATCAGAAGATGACAAGGTCATTGAATATGCTGCTCAATATCAAAGAATCCAAACGTTGAAGCGCAGTTCTCAACAAAACAAGGGTTTAGGAACCATTCTTAGAATGGAAACGCTCATCCGAGAAATACTCGATGAGCTTAAGCAGAAGGAAGATTATGTACCGGATGCAGTCTGTACCTTATATATCAATACGCCGTTTCGCCGGTGTCATCATATCGACAAGGCCATACACACGATGACCATATTTAACTTTGACTCCGTTATTTCAGTTCAAGAAGAACTTGCGCCGTGCTACATTCATCGAAAACAAGGCCTTAAACCATTATGTGAAACCAATCGTCATGTTCGAGCAGAACGTGATGCGATTTATAAAGAAAATGGAGCGATTTATCTCAGCAGGGTGGATGTAATCCGCCAGAATCGACTTATCGGAGGCAGTATCGGATTTATCATGATGTTGCCTCAAGAAAGCATTAAGATAAATTCCAACTATGATCTCTGGCTTACAAATCAACTCGTTAAGGGAAACTCGATATCCTATCCCCTTTCTGCCCCAAATGGTTAGACAGCAGCAACATATATAGACCACTTTCAATTGTATCCATGAGCTCAGTCTATTCCACTTTCCTTTGGGTTTTAGATCCGTCAAATAATGAGACTGCGATGTTCCTCTTAAAATCAACATTGTTCATTTTCCTTTTCTTGTGGATCTTTCTATGAAACTTTCCATTGTATCCATGAGCTCAGTAGCATATATTGTGGAGGCCTATCAGGAAATCATCGATTCATTAGCAGCAGATGGTGTGGGGGTCGATCATACCGGGATCTCACTAAACCTTTGGTATAATACGTTTAATAAGCCTGCATATTCAGCCTATCAAAAAACTGCGAATCTTGTCCAACATTTGCCTAGAATATCAAATAAAACTGCGCCATGGTGGTATACTGAAGATATCGTGGAAGAAGCAAAGCAGTCATTGCAATCAATCAATGAATTTATAGATCATATTGTCGCCAAGAAAAAACCGGATGTCTTTTTTATTGCAGACGATACGGGAATTCTTGAAGCATCCATTATAAATATGCTGAATAAAAAGGGAATACCAGTAGTATTTATTCAACATGGCCATAACATTCCGATTAATGGCATCGATTCTCATCTTTTATCTGAATCTCATATCACTGAACCAAAAACATCATATTCTTCATCAGAAGACTTACTTCAAATTCCAGGTCCTTCAGGACTAAACGGAGAATATCTCATTTGCTCATATTCTCAATTGGCCAAAACCATAATGAGCTCAGATGGTGTTCATCCGAACCGGATTCGGAATACAGGATTTCCTTACTTTGATCTGTTGCTCAACAAAAGGAATGATCATAAGGATTTAAAAATTAAAAAGAAAAGGATATTATTGTTGGGGTCGATATTTTATTTGCTCAATTGTAAGGAAAGAGCAGAAAAGTATTACCGTTTCATAGTCAATATCTGTAAAATGTTAGGTGAAAACTATGAATTCCATATCCGATTAAAACCGGGCGAAAATTTGAGTCATCTTTCTGATAAAGATCTGTTAAAACAAATAGACCATTTGCAACTTAGATACGATTCCAACGATCTCCCACTTTACAACTCGATAAAAAATTATTCTTTGGTTATCGGTTTAAGATCGACTGTACATATTGAATCGATAATCAATGATATCCCTACTATCCTCATTTCCATTGATGAACAGAATTCTGCAGGACGAATAACGTTTGAATCGATCCTAAGAGAACGGCTTAATATTTTGACGCTATACGATTTATCAGAATTATCTGAAATGGTTCGCTTTTCATTAACAAATGAATACATCCTCAAACTAAAAATTAATATGTTTAACAACGAATCCTATCTCTTTCATAAATTAGATGGCAAGGCAGGCATGCGTATAGGCCAAGTCATATTAAACGAAATCGTCTGACCTCTAAACACTCGCTTTTATTCATTTAATGATGGAATCCCCTTCAAATCTTAAGGTGATTTTATGACCAATACAAATGAAGATAATGTAACTTTTCGTGGATGGGAATATTCGGAATCAGGAGATTTTCATGAAAAACCAGATCCCAACTGGTGCTATACACCGACTTATTTGAAAAAAAATAAGATCTGCGATCAGTTTGTTTTCAATTTCTCTGAAACATCAAGAATTCTCGACGCCGGGTGCGGAGAGGGTGTTTTTGTAAAAAAGTATTTAAAAAGAGGATATAATATATCCGGTATAGATTTGAACTATGAAAGCGACTATGTCTCCAGAGGTGATATCACCCAACTTGCCCATCCGCCTGACACTTTCGATGCGGTTTTGTGTTTAGATGTATTAGAACATTTAACATTTCCAGATCAAACGAAAGTACTCCAGCAGTTCCATAAAATATTGCGAAATGACGGTAAATTATTGATTTCAGTTCCGAACCTGTCACATATCGGTTCCCGATTTCATTTCTTTTTTCGAGGAGATCTTAAACGAACGGATTGCGAATACAACCATATTTCTGAAAGACCATACAGAGAATGGATCGCGCTTATCGACGAGAACGGTTTTTCAATTAATAAATCAACCGGGGTGACCCTTAGTTTTCCAATTCTTTATGGTATTCTCATCTGCAAAAACCCCTCTAAATATCTATGGCTTCATAATTTTTTAGACAATTTTGCCATACCCAGGCTTGCAATGTACAATTTTTTTGAATGCCGGAAGGGGTAATCTATTGGATCACGGCAATAATTATGACCGGTAAAATGAACGCCTCAAATACCATTATCGCAGCGCAGTTGCGCGACTATTACCGCTCCCCTCCGGAGCAAAAGCAATCATTTCATGAAAAAACACGATGTCCCCTTGAATTGAAAAAGCAGTTGAAAACATTGGGCATTCCGGTGCATGAAACTGCGGTCGATCCGGCGGATTTTCAACAGTGGCGAAAATCTTTTCCATTTATGGAGGACTTCTATCAAAAACTGGGTGATGTGTTCATTGAAAAACTGTTGGAGCATTATTTGACATTCAAATATTTGGATATAAAACCCGGAGACCGGTTCATCGACGTTGCCGCTGCCGGAAGTCCCTTTGCCGATGGCTTGGCTGAAAATGGGTTTGATTCATACAAGTTGGATATCGCTTACAAAGAGGGCGTCGATGGTATCAGAATCGGTGCCGATGGCACCGATACCCAATTGTCCGACTGCTTTGCCGATGTGCTGGCGCTGCATTGCGCCTATGAAACGTTTATGGGTGATGCCGATTGGCGGTTTATCCGGGAAGCCGAAAGGGTTCTTAAACCGGAAGGCCGACTCGGTATTGTCCCGCTATACCTCGATCCCGTCTTTTTTAATTTGACGAGTCCCTATTGCGATCAGAATGAGGTGGTTATGGACGACTGCGCCTTAAGAGTTTGGCGCGAAGATGTGTATAAGGAAAAATTCAGCAGACATTACTCGCCTTTGGCTTTTCATAAGAGAATCTTTTTGCGATTAACCGTGCTGAATGCGCGTGTTCTGTTCTTTTCAAACCTTGATCAACTGCAGGAAAAATTTCCGGGACAACGCATTTACTGTCACTTTATGCTTTTTGCCAAAAAATAGACTATCTTAGGATCCTCTGCGCCATGCAGCTTTCAGTTATCATCCCCACGCGAAACAGAGTTCACCTCCTGAAAGAACTGATCGAATCCCTAACGCGACAGCGATCTGTCGATTTTATGTGGGAGGTTCTGATCATTGACAACGGATCCACCGACACCGCCCGGTCGGTTTGGCACCGCTACAAGCCTTTTTTCCCCGTACCTTTACGGTATTTGTATGAACCGAACCCCGGACTCCACCGGTGTCGGAACAGAGGCGCCAAAGAAGCCCATGGCGATATCATCGCCTATCTGGATGATGATATGATCGTTTCAAAAAATTGGATAACCGGGGGTGATCTTATTCTCGGCAATCGGGCGGAGGCTGTCGTGGGAAAAATTCTGCCTATTTGGCAAGATACCGTTCCGGACTGGGCACCCCTTATTTATGACGGTAAAACCAGCGGCCACTGGGCGCTTCTCGATCTCGGGGATGAACCGAAAAAGATTGAACCCGATCTTGCCTTTGGGTGCAACAACTTTGTCAAACGGAAACTGGTCATCGATCTTAAAGGCTTTCACCCGGATGGTATGCCCGGCGACAGCATCCAGTACCGCGGTGATGGAGAAACCGGTTTTTACCGTCAATGTGCCGCCCTGGGACACCGCCTCATGTATGATCCCGGGCCGATCGCCCATCATGTCATAACCCCGGAAAAACTGACCTTAGACTACGTGTGTGAACGTTCCTTCAGACAAGGCATTTCCGATTCCTATGCTGAAATTCGAGAAACCGGCGGCATCAAAAATCACGTCTTCACGAAAATCAACAACGCCTACCACCGGGGGAAGGTTTTCCACCAGGAAAAAGCGCTAAATGATGCGTCACTGTTGCAATGGGTGCTGCAGCCGCATTATTTTGATAAGGATGTATAGCCTTTTATGATTGAGCAAATCATAGACGATACAACAATAATCGGCATCATTATCCGCAATTCATATCAACAGGATGGCATCCGTTTTTTTACCCCCCAGGACTTCTCCCAACAGCTTGCCTATATGAATCGACCCGAAGGGTATGCCATTACCCCGCATATCCATTGCCGGGTAAATCGTGAAGTACAGCTGACCCAGGAGGTGCTGGTCATTAAGAAAGGCAAGGTGCAGATCGATTTTTATGACAACAACCGACATTTTATAAAATCGGAAATCGTTCGAGCAGGCGACGTCATCCTTTTGGCCTCTGGAGGGCATGGTTTGATTTTCCTTGAACAATCAGAGATTATTGAAGTTAAGCAGGGACCTTATCTCCAGGACAAAGACAAAATCAGATTTGATGATAAGCGATGATACCCGTTAATAAACCCCTGTTTCTGGGCCGGGAAAGGGAACTGCTGATCCAGTGTGTCGATACCGGCTGGCTCTCCGGTGACGGTAAATTCGTCAGCCGGTTTGAACGTTTATTTGCCGAGTATATCGGGGTCAAACACGGCGTGGCGGTTGCCAATGGAACCGTGGCCCTTGAGCTGGCTCTGGCTGCGCTCGAACTGCCTGCCGGATCGGGGGTTATCGTTCCGACCTTTACCATCATCTCCTGTGTAACTGCGATTTTAAAAAACAACCTGGTGCCTGTTCTCGTTGATGCCGACCCCTCCACCTGGGGAATGGATACCGCCCAGGTTGAGCAAAAACTTGCTGAGTCTCACGTTGACATCCGGGCCATTATGCCGGTGCATATCTACGGGCATCCCTGCGACATGGATCCAATCCTCACGTTGGCTTATGAAAATAATCTCAAAATAATCGAAGATGCGGCCGAAGCCCACGGCGCAGAGTATTTGTCCGGTACGGATTCTCATCCCGGATTTCGTCGGTGTGGCTGCTTCGGAGACCTGGGAGTTTTCAGCTTTTATGCAAACAAGATCATTACCACCGGCGAAGGCGGCATGGTCGTAACCGGTAATGATCATCTCGCAGAAAGACTCCGACTGCTCCGCAATCTCGCCTTTACCCCGGAACAGCGATTTCTCCATAAAGAAGAGGGGTTCAATTTCAGGATGGGTAATCTCCATGCGGCTGTCGGGGTTGCCCAGATGGAGCATATCGATGACTATGTCCGGCGCAAAATCACCCAGGGCGAACGATACCTCCGGCAGCTCTCCCGCATTCCCGGCATCTCGCTGCAGAGTCCACAGGATTGCGCCAAACCGGTCTACTGGGTCAATGGCATTGTTTTAGACGATACCGTTAACATTGACGCCTTTGCCATGAGCAAAAAACTGCATAGCAGAAAAATCCAGAGCAGGCCTTTTTTCTGGCCCATGCATGAGCAGCCGGTTTTTACCCACCGCGGCTTGTTTTCCGATGAAAGACATCCGGTTTCAGAACGAATTGCCCGCCGTGGACTTTATCTGCCCAGCGGCATGGCGCTTTCCGAATCGCAAATTGATACGGTCTGCGAAACGGTTGAAAAAATTCTTGCAGGATAAATCTCATGGCCCATATTTTCAGACAATATGCTGATTACTACAATGCGCTCTACCGGGAGAAAGACTATGCCGGGGAATGCGATTATTTAAAAGCCTTATGGGAGAAGTTCAGTGGGGTACCTGTCCGGTCCGTCCTTGACCTTGGTTGCGGCACCGGCAATCACAGCTATATTCTCGCGAAAAAAAGGTACCATGTTTTCGGCATTGACCGGTCGCAGGAGATGCTGGCGTACGCTAGAAAAAAAATGGGGCTGCTTCCCAACCCCACGCAATTAATGGCAGCCGATCTTTCCAACTTCAAACTGAACAGAACCTTTGATGCCGTGATCTCCATGTTCGCCGTGGTCGGCTATTTGACGGATAACAAACAACTCTGTTCCTTATTTGCTTCGGCCCATGACCATTTAAATGCCGGCGGATTGTTCATCTTTGACGTCTGGTACGGACCGGCTGTGCTGCGGCAGTCACCTGAAAACCGGGAGATAACCGTTGATGAAAAACAGGGAAAATTCAGGCGTCGGGCCGTCCCTTCCATGGATTATTCTAAAAACGTCGTCCAGGTTGACTACATCCTCTCGACCTTTGAAAATCAACCGATCATCAAAGAATCCCACCGAATGCGTTATTTTTTCATACCGGAACTTACACTCCTGGCAGATCTTCACAACTTCTCTCTGCAGGCAGTATATTCATTTCTTTCCTTTGATAATCCCGGTGAATCAGATTGGAACATTACGGTGGTATTAAAGAAATGAAACGCTGCCTTATCTTCCATTTCTGGGCCGATGTGGACACCAACCCGACGCTCATGGGCTTTATGCGTCACCTCATTGCAGCCGGTTTTGATATTGATCTTGTCTGTGAAACCAGGGATTTTTTTCTCCCGCCCAGCCTGCCGCCCGAACATATCTCCATGTATCCGATAGATTCCTGGCGGGACTGCGCCCAGAAGCTTCGACAAGACTGGCACCAAAAACTTCGCGGGGAAAAGTACGCGTTTCTCATTGTCGTTGATCCTCAGGGGCTCTATGCGGCCCGGTACCTGATTGAAGATCTATCCGTACCGCTTATCTACCTCTCTTTTGAAATTCTGTTCCAGGATGAACTTGAAAAGGATGAGGATCTCAATCTCAAAGCTATTGAGATAGAGCTGTCGCACCGGGCAGCCTTTATCATCATTCAGGATGAGGAGCGGGGCAAATTATTGGCTTCTGAAAACGGCCTTTCCAATCACCACTTCCTCTATCTTCCCAATTCACCCCCCGATATAGACTATTCAGGTAATGGTTCTTACCTGCGCGACAGATTCAACATCCCGCTATCAAAAAAGATTGTGCTCCATACCGGCAGTTTCGATTTCTGGACTGCAGGAGAAGAATTGATTTCCGCAGCAACGGGATTCCCGGATGAATTTATTCTAATGGTCCACTCACGCCAGATCCCTGGCAAAAATGATCTGATATCCCGCATGCAGGATATCGCCGACCCCGAAAGGGTGCGTTTTTCAACGGATCCCATGGCTTTTGACGATTACGGTAAACTTGTCGAATCCTGTGATGTGGGACTGGTGCTCTACAAAACGTCGCCGACCATATTCACACAGAAAAATCTTTTGCATATCGGTCTAAGCTCCGGCAAATTCGCGTATTTCGCCAGACACGGCAAACCGGTCTTCACCAGTGATCTGCCGTCATACCGGTCTATTTTCGAACGTTACCATAACGGTGCCTGCATCCCGGATCTTTCCAAACTGGGCGGAATGCTGACGTTATATTCCGCCCATTACGGCCGAATGGGGCAAAGCAGCCGCACCTTTTTCCGTGAACAGCTCGATTTTTCGAAAAATATTGTCCCGATCATGAAACGGCTCAATGATTTATTAATAACGAACCGGTGAGGCGCATTTCTTCGATCTGACCATGGGCAACATATTCTCACCCGTCACCCGATCGGCCATCGACATCTATCGACATGCACCTCTGGGGCTTCAACTCTGCGGCAGCAAACCCTTCGGCTCCCGCCACTGGGAATATCCATGGTGTGTGGAACAGAGCGGCATTCTGACCCGGTCAAATCTTCGCATCCTGGATGTGGCCCCCGATTTTACGTTCCCCTTCGCCTCGTTTATCGAAGAGCGGCATCGGGTCACGTTTATCGATCTGGAGGGAAAAAAATGGTCCGACACCATCACCTGGGGAGCGGCAATACACGATCTTACGACCCGGTCGGATTACCGCATCATGGACGTCCGTCAGATGTCTTTTTCCGATGAAACTTTTGATGTCATTTTCTGCATCAGTGTCCTGGAGCACATCGTCTGTCCCACCCAGAATCCGGACCATCCCGGGCTTTCCGAGATATTTGATCCAAAAGGCGCCCGGCCGGCCCTGGCTGAAATGAAACGCTGTCTGAAACCCGGGGGGAGGTTGCTGCTGACCGTCGACCTATACGGGGGAAGCCGCTGGAAGCGGCATTTCGAACGGTGGGATATTTTTTCAGACCTTGCCTCTGTCGGCTTTCATTCCGAGACATGGACCGGTTATGACCGACAACGTCTTTTTGACGACCCGGATACCTTTATCAGTCAGTATTACGGCCCCTATATCACCCTGGGATTCTGTTTAACCGGATGACGACATCACCCCCCACCCCATTTTTTGTTCTCGGCCATCCCCGCTCCGGCACCACGGCCCTGGCCCGCCTCCTGAATGCCTCCGAAAGAGCGGCCTGTATCTTCTACGAGGGAAACCTGCTCTACCGCCTGCATCGAATCCTCGCGCGGCACCGGGTTCTGGAAGAGCCCCACATCGATCTGATCACAGATTTTGAGGTGACGGCGCGCCACAACCTGATCGACAAACCCGGTCGGAGCGGCATTTGCAAGCCCGTTTTCAATAAGGCCGCCGTTGCTTCCATGGTGAAAGGGTTTGCCGGAGATCTGGAAAGGATACAGGATACTCCTGCACTCTTTAACAGCACGGCCCAGAGGTTTTTTCGATTGTTTTCCGGAAACGGGAATTTCTATGCCGTCGGAGACAAGGTCCCGGACTATATCAACATTCCGGATGCATTGCATACTGCCGTACCGGGGGCAAAGCTGCTCTATATCAAAAGAGACCCGAGGGCGTCGGTGCACTCGGCGCTCCGGTTTGGAAAAGACGGTCTGCACCTTTTCGCAGCCCCTGATGCACTGGCCATGGGATTTGCCTGGATCCTTCGTCATCTCGGCATGGAGAAATTTGCGCACCGGATCGATCCCGGTCACCTGCTGGCGCTGCAGCAGGAGAACCTGATGACCGATCCGCTTTCGGTGGCCGAAAAGTCTGCTGAATTCCTGGGGTTTTCCGTTGATGGTCCCATAAAAAAACATATTGAAGCCGCCTCCCAAAGGCTCAACATAAAAAATTGGTACACCGAGATGGCGCCGGAAGATATCAGTGCTGTAGAATCGGCGATCTGCGAGGCCGGTCTTGGCCGGGAAATATCCGATCCCTCACCGGGGCCAACGGGTAACAGCTGGTCTGAAAAGGCCGCTTCCCTGGCGCCGCTGATCGGTTGCCGGAATGAAGCGGTTCCCGGAGTGGTTCAAACGGCCAGGGACTGCTTTAGAGGGAAGTACGCATCGGAAACGCTAGGGCAGGCGCTTGTCCAATTTGCCGATTGGGCCCATCTGAAGACAGATGATGATCGGGCCGGCCTTCTCTATCGGGAAGCAGTTCGCCTTCTTCCAAAAAACCCGGTGCTCGGGTTTAAATACGGCGAGTTCTGTTTCGACATAAAACACCTCGAGGCAGCCAAAAGCCTGTTTCAAGACGCCATGGAAACCTGCCCCGACACCGACTACTTTCGGTTTCTGAAAGCAAAAGCCCTCTATCTGTTAGGCCGCACAGACCGTCTCTCCGGAAAAAGATACTCTGCAGAAAACTTCTTTAAGGAAAGTCTCGAGATTTTTAAAGATTTCGAACTGCCGAAGGCCATGTTGAAAGCCATGGCCGGATCATAGCGCATTATGAACCTTACTCACCACAGGATTCGTTTCCCCCAGGAAAGCCGTAGATGAAACCTGTCAGCATCGTCATTCCAACATTTAATCAGGATCGGTATATAGCGGCCTGTGTGGATCACTGCCTGTTTCAGACCTATCCGAATCTTGAAATCATCATTGTGGACGGCGGATCCACAGACGGCACAAAGGACTATCTTTCCCGGCTCAAATGGGAAATCGATCATCGAACCTTTTCGCCCGTAAAGGAGATGGATGCGACGGGGAATATCATACGGGAAGAAATTACCGTATACCCTCCCGGTCGAACCGTCAGAATCATCACCTTCGATGAGGACATCGGCGCCACCCGGACTTACAACGCAGGATTATCTCAGGTAACCGGAGCCTATTGCACCTATGTTGCGGGAGATGATTTGCCTCACCCGCACATGATCGAGGAGCTGGCTTGCGCGCTTGAATCCACCGGAGCCGACTTTGTCTACTCGGATATGAACCTTGTGGATGATGCCGGGCGGATCATTCGTCAGATGAGGATGCCGGACTACGATTTCCACGACTGTTTTGCCCGATGGTACCACCTGGGCGTCAGCCGTCTGTATCGGACATCGTGGCACAAGATGGCGGGGTTGATGGACGAATCTTATCAGGGGGCAAACGACTATGACCACTACCTGCGATTTGCCAAGGCCGGAGCCAGGTTTCACCATGTATCGAAAATACTATATTCTGTCAGATACCATGGGGATTCGCGTAAGACGGGTCAACATACAGAAAATCGATATGCAAGACTGATCGAAGAATCCAAAATGTGCGCTAAAAGGGCAAGGGCCTGGTTAACACAGATGAGTAACACAGATCGATAACGCAGATTAAGAAAGATTGCCCCAGTCTACTATCGATGACCTGCGTTGGTTAGCCCGCATACGAGGAATGAATTCATATCAAAGTCTGCTTAGAGAATATGTTTCAGAAAAGGTTTTTGAGGAAAAACGCCGCTTAATGCTTTTCGATCAAAATCTGGGTTAGTTCTACCCGGAGCATGAGATCGCATTCATTGAAAAAACATATCGAACAAGAAGGCATCGAGCTATGACATCTGAATATATCGTTTTAGCGGGGCGGACAAAACGCGCTTTGCTCGAGCGGTCTTTGATTCTTTTAAATTGTGTCTGCGTTTTGAAATCTGCGTAATCTGCGAAATCCTTCTAATCTGTGTTATGAAAATTCTTCTAATCAACTCCCCGATCCGGCTTGATGCCAAGCCGAGCTGTATCCCATACGGTCTTGCCACCGTGGCCGCAACCCTGTTGGACGCCGGCCATGATGTGGAAATCTATGACATCAACGCCTTAAGACCTACGGGAGACAGCATCATCCGGACGCTGGAGAAAAAAAAATGGGATGTGGCGGGGGTTTCGGGTCTCATCACCACCTACGGATTCCAAAAATGGGTGATTCCGGTTTTAAGAAAGATCCATCCGAAGGCACCCATCATCACCGGCGGCGGGCTTGCCACAACCAGCAGTCAACTGCTGTTCGATCAAACACCGCTCGATATTGCGGTCATCGGAGAGGGCGAGCAGACAATGCTGGATGTTTGTAAAGCCCTCCAGTCCGGCACCGATCTTAACAAGGTAGAGGGTATCCGGTTCCGCCGCAGCGATCATGTTGTCACCACGCCGCTGAGAAAAAACATCGATGATCTCGATTCCGTCCCCTTTCCTGCCTGGAATCTTTTGCCCATGGAGATTTATCTTGAGAATCCCATATGGGGAGATGTGGCCAGCAACTCGTCGGGGTTTAGAAAGGATGTCTCAGTAAACCGGAGCATGAACATCATCGCCAGCCGCGGATGCCCATTTTCGTGCAATTACTGCTACCACCTCTTCGGTCGCTCCAACTACCGGTTCCGTTCGGCAAAAAGCATTGTTGCGGAAATCGAAATCCTGACAGACCGCTATGGTGTCGACTTTGTCGGGTTTGTGGATGACAATATGATGGCATCAGAAGAATGGCTTTTTAAATTTTGTGATGCCATGGCGCAGAAGAAATTCCCCATTACCTGGGGGTGCCATGGCCGTGTAACCAGCGCGGAACCGGAGGTCCTCGACCGTATGGCGGAAGCCGGGTGTGTCTGGATCGGCTACGGCATCGAGTCGGGCAGCCAATCCATATTAAACGCCATGAACAAAAAATCGACCGTAAAGATGGCCAAAGAGGCGGTCTTAAACACGCGCAAAGCCGGGATTTATCCGAATACAACCTTTATTTTCGGATACCCCGGAGAAACGCTCGAAACGATACAGGGGACCATCGAATTTAAACGCGAATTACACATCGAGTGCGGGTCCTTTTTCGCAACACCCTATCCCGGAACACCCTTGTATAAAGAGATAAAAGACAGAATTAATGACGAGGAAGCGTTTATCACCCGTCTGGGAAACGCCACAGAATTTTCAATCAATTTGACTGAATTTGATAATTCGACCCTTTTTGAGTTAAAGAAGGCAATGGATGAGAATGGGGATATTACGAAATCGACTTTCCTCACCTGAACCGGCTATAACCCAATTTAATTTCAACTCAAAATAACACTCACTTAATTTAAACAAAATCATCTATTCCCTTGCATGAAATCTCATTTAATCGGCCAGAATTTACAGGATTATCAGGATTCTTCTGATTTGATTAAACATTCATGAAAAACCCCCACATAGCTTCGATAGCTTTTCAAATGTATCCGACATGATTTACCACTGGATAAACCCTGATGAAATCCGTGATATCGATACCGATTCACTGGTGCTTTTCGGCGCCGGGAAAGGCTCAGAGGAATTTATCGAGCATCTGGCCATGAGGTATCCGAAAGCCCGGGTCATCGCCATCGCAGACAACAATGGATCTCTTCAAGGCAAAACATTGAAAGGGGTCCCCATCATCAGTCCCGACGAAATACAGGAACTTTATTTCGACAAAATCGTGGTCACCTCCATTTCAGGACGTAGCGCCATCGCTCGACAGCTCCGCCAGATTGGATATATGGAATCTAAAGACTTTCTGCTGGTGGGTCGTTATCCGGTCAATCATCAGAAATATCTCGATACAGTAATGGAAGTCACTGACTTCGGCATTGAACTGACCGGAAAAACCTGCCTGCACATCGGCCCCGGCGGATTTCTCGGCCTGGAGGTGATGCTCTTCTGTATGGGGGCCGAACGGGTCTGTGCCATTGACAAACACGCCTTTGGGATCCATTATCCGGACATCACCCCGCGTGAAAACGACTATATGAATATCCGGGACATACTTCCCGTGTCCGCATTGCCCAGTGGCAATGACGGGGTTTCCCAATCCAGGTTCCATTCGCTCTTCGTCCGGAATTCGAACCGCCTGCTTTTAGACCCCGAAAAAATCGACTACCGTTACCCCATGGATGTGTGCGATCTCGGTTATCCTGATGAGACTTTTGATATGATCCTTTCATTTGCCGTGTTGGAGCATGTGCAAAATCCCGTCAAAGCGGTCTCGGAAATGCATCGGGTCCTAAAACCGAACGGTCACGCCATTCATAGGATTGTAACCCGGGATCACCGATCCTTTTCCGCTGTAAGGGAATTCGATCCGTTCTCCTTCCGAAGGCACAGCAACAGGGAGTGGGAGAATATCTCACGAAAAACCTTTTATCAGAATCGATTGCTTCCTGTTGAATGGAAACATCTCTTTATCGAGTCAAAACACAAGATTCTCCGGTATCACATCCATAAGGCGACGCGGCTTGCTGAGACGGACGCCAACCAGTTCCATGGATATTTTCATCGCTTCAGTCTGAATGAGTTGTCCGAGATCGACTGTACTATTTTTGCCGAAAAACAATCGTAGACTTCGAATGGATTGATTGGAAACATAGAATTGTAATGGAGATTACGATTGATTACACTGATTACGTTAACGCAGATTTTTTGGATTATACTGATTACGCTGATTAAGGACACTGGAACGCTGATTAAAAGGGATTACACGGATTGGACGAGCACTACACGTTCAAATGAATCCTTAGGGCATTGTTGATTGTTTCCACGAGCTCCATTTCTTTAATATCTCCCCCAACGTTTTCAAGCCTGTTTTTGGATATGGTCCTGATTTGATGGACCAACACAAGAGAATCCTGGGATAGTCCTGTAAAATCCTTGGGTAGAAACACTTCATAGAAAATCGTGCACAAGATAAATACAGACGTTTTGATAATTGGTGCCGGGGCGGCCGGAATTCGGGCCGCCCTTGCTGCTTCTGGAGCAGGAGCCGAGGTTCTGATGGTCGCCAAAGGGCCACCCACAGCCTCGGGCTCGACCTTCTCTCCACTATCGAAAGGTTGGGGAATCCAGGCGTTGGTTGACAGGGAGGGGACGGATAAAAATATTGAAATATTTTTTGAAGACATTATCCGGGTGGGGCTTGGGCGGTGCGATCCCAAACTGGCCCACATACTGGCGGAGGATTCCGGAGCCCGGTTCCAGGACCTGCTTTCTTATGGGCTTCGATTCAGACAAGACTCACAGGGCAATCATCTTCGTGTCCCGGGGTGCTTCAGCAGGGTAAATCGCGCGTTTATCACCGAGGATTACGCAAACCTCAAAGACACGTTTCAAACAATGTTAAAAAAATCCCGCTCCCGGTTAATCCAAGGCCAGAGTCTTGACCTGATCGTTTCAGACGGAATGTGTTGGGGGGGGTGGGTTTTGTCGACAGCCACCAAGGACATTCTGGAGGTTCAATCGAAAGCCACCATACTGGCCACCGGTGGAGGCGCTGCAATATTTACCGATCACTTTGCCCCTTCCCATCAAGCCGGAGACGGATATACCCTCGCGCATCGTGCCGGTGCAGAGATAGACAATATGGAGTTCATTCAGTTCATGATAGGGGTAAAAGGGGATAATTCGATGTCATTTATGCCTTTGACCTCATTAAAAACTGGAATCCTGCAGGCCGGTCAAAGTCGAGATCTTCTCAGAAAACGTATCCCCGATTCAAACATAAGGAAGGGTGCCGTAAACAATCGATTACTTCATTTCCCCTTCAGTTGCAGGGATTCTTCATATCTCATCGATAAGACCATAGCTGATGAAAATAAGCAGAACAATCCTGTCCTTTGGGCGAGCAAAAAGGGAGGCCCCATCTTTGAAGTTGTTCACCTGGTGCACGCTTTTAATGGAGGCATCCGCATAAATGAAAAGGCAGCAACATCAATTCCCGGCCTCTTTGCGACCGGTGAAGTTGCTGCAGGCCCGCACGGCGCAGACCGGATCGGGGGGTGCATGATGACAGCCACACAGGTTTTCGGAGAAAGGGCCGGTAGGTATGCAGCCCAACATGCAAAAAAGACCAAGCAGTATCACGATATCAATGATAAAACTTCGATATTTAAACTCAGAAAAAAAACACCGGATCAGAATTCATCATTAAACAGGCTGAAAAAAGACGCCCGTGCAACGATCAGCAAGCATGTGATGATTCTTCGAAATCAAGAGGGGTTGATTCGGTGCCGGAAAAACCTCAGACAGATTCAGCATGAAGCCGACACGTTCGGCTGGTGGGACATGAAGGATATGAGCGACTTTTTCTCCTTGCGCTCTATCTTGACTGTAGGCCGATTGGTGGCAGACAGCGCACTCGCAAATCCGGTATCCATTGGAAGCCATTTCCGGACCGATTCTCCAGCCAAATCCATCGTATCATAGAGTTTTGAGAATTTCCCCATAGGTTGTGTCAGTATCGCCCCAAAAAACCGTCATGTTTATGACAAACTCGGACCAAAGCCGACCATCAACAGGTAATCGGGCAAACCGACCGGCTGCCTGCCCTCCTCCAAAGCCCAATGTAACCATAATCAGGGCTCATCACGTTTTCCTAACACCCTCCGATTGTCTCAACAAATACCCGCATAGCTTGGCATAATAGTTGCTTTTATTTTTCAGAGCGATACCCGGGAGTTTTGGGTAAATTTTCTAGAGGAATAGAGTCGATGTGTCCGGTTGCGGATGATCCGAAAGAAAATTTAAAACCCGCCCTGTTAAAAGTTTTATTTATATATAATCAATGGGTTATGTTCATTACCATCGAACAACCCACGGGGGCGAAGCGCGCCGAAGCACTCAAAAGGCTTTTCTGGAATCATAAAACCGAAATCGGAAATTCATGCCGGTTTTATATTGGTTAACAATGTTTAGGCGAATGAAAGGATGGAAACAATCGCAATGGACATAGACTTCAATAAAATCGAAGAGGTTATCGCCGCCTGTGAATCAGAGCAGGTGCTCTTGGAGGCGTTGGATACACTTGAGTCTGAAAATCCAAAACTCACCAAAGAAGAAGCCGTTATCAGGCTGCTTATCGATTTGCCGGTGGCAGGATAAATATGAATATACTGATTATACAAATATTGAGACTCGGAGACGGACTTCAACTCCTTCCCATTGTGAAAGGCCTAAAAGAGTTGAATCCCCAATCGCAAATATCACTGCTGACGTCAACGGCTGAAGCACCCATATTTGAGTGCGAACCCGATATCAGCCACGTCCATGTACTTAAAAAGGAAGCGATTATCCAGTTGATCGACCCGGGTTCAAAAGCGGGCATTCTGGAAGCGCTGGGTCTGTTGAAATCGGATCTGGAGCCGGTGAGTTCCGTAAAATGGGATTGGGTCATCAATTTCAGCCATACCTATTCCTCTGCCCTTCTGTGTACGTTAATGGATGCAAAATACCGGTCCGGATGTGTCATGGGGAAAGATCGCCGGTACCTGACAAAGGAAAAATGGTTTTCCTATTCACTGGCCTCCTTTGCAAAGCGCCGATACAGCAATTTCAACTGGGTCGACATAAACAAAAATATCGCGGGTCTGCCGGGGGTCCCGCCCATGCCGACGCTATCCCCATCGGGGAATGCCCTGGATAAAGCATCGGCGTTTAAGCAAGGCTTCGGAAAAGACAAGCGGATTGTCGGTATGCATCCCGGGGCCAGCGGTTTCCACAAACGATGGCCTGTTGAAAAATTTGCCGAATTGGGGAAACGGCTGGCGGAAAACCACGGGTGTCAAATCCTTATATTCGGCAGCAGCCGGGAAAAAGGTGTTGCAGATCAAATAGAGGACCGTATCGGCACGAACGTAATATCGCTTGCCGGAAAAACCGATCTGGGACAACTCCAGGCATATTTAGGGATATGTGACCTGCTGATTTCAAACGATACCGGGCCGATGCATCTTGCGGCTGCCGTTGGAACGTCGGTTGTATCGCTTTTTTTCAGCACCCATTTTATTGAAACAGGCCCCTATGGCGCGGGTCACGTTGCCATTCATCCGGATATCGAATGTTTTCCGTGCCAGAACACGGCCGAGTGTTCACACAAAGAGTGCCTCAATTATATTTCCCCGGAAACCGCGGAATCAGCGGTACTGCATCAACTGGATATCGATACTGACAGGGCTGCCGAGCGATTAAACAAAAACAGTGATGCGGTCAGGGTATTTAAATCCACATTCGACCCGTGGGGGAACATGGATTGGGTACCGATGGACGGACGGACCATGTCTTTCCGGGAATTCGAACGGCTCCTGCTGAAAACCGCGTGGCTCTATTTTTCAGATATCATAAAGGGCGACGACAAACGAGAACCAGAGTATCTTTTGGAGGTCATGGAGCGGTATAACCAGGGGCGGGTTAACGAAAACCTGGAAAATGAAATACATAAATTCCGAAAAAAACTCGAAGCTTTCCGCCTGCTCATAAAAAATGCCCAGGGCATCTGTATTGAGATTCAATCCGAACTGCTGAGCCCGGAGGTCGATCAAAAAAAGGCCGAACCGTTAGGTGAAAAACTGACGGCAATGGAATCTGAAATTGCCGAATTTCACTCGCATTCATCAATCGGTTTCCTGGGCGAATTGTTATCTGTATTCCTTGATAATATTCCACGAACCGACTCACTGGATTTAGCCAGTAAAACGCTCAGCCTATACCGGGACCTCTCGTCTCTCATCGATGGGATCATGGGGCGGTCGGCCGTTATTGAGAAAGGGGCAACGTCTTAGCCGGATGCTGTACTTAGGTTTAAACCCGGGGGAATATATCGGCTGGGGGGTCTGCAGCAAATATCTTATTCAGGAGGTGCTCCGGCTCACCCATGCAACGGTGATCAGCCAGCAGGATGCGACGAATTACCAAAATCACCTTATTGAAGGAAAGGTCTTTCACACCATCGGCGACCACCACCTGACCCGGGTCATGGATATCATCGGGGCTGAGAACTTTGGATACACCTTTTTTGAAAACGTCCTTCCAGAAAATGCCATCGAAAATGCCCGATTCTTCGATACGGTTTTTGCCGGGTCCTCATGGTGCAGAGATCGGTTGGCCGATCGCGGAATTACCTGGTCTGATGTACTGATCCAGGGGGTTGATCCGTCGGTATTCTACCCGATCACAGAAGAAAAACCGGGGGCAAAAGATCAATTCGTCATTTTTTCAGGCGGAAAATTCGAACTTCGCAAAGGCCAGGACATCGTCATCCGGGCCATAAAGGTGCTCCAGGATCGTCACCCGGATGTTCTTCTCGTCAATGGATGGTACAATGCATGGCCCTTCAGCATGAACACCATGGTAAATTCTCCGCTGATCCAGTATTCGCCGCAGGAACAGTGGAGCAAGGCTTTTCTCGAGAATCTACTAAAAGACCACGGCATCGACCTAAACCGGACCGTCCAATTGCCCCGCATCCCGCAAAACCAGATGCGAAAAATCTATTCCGCCACCGATATCGGTCTGTTCCCCAACCGGTGTGAGGGCGGTACAAACCTGATACTGATGGAATACATGGCCTGCGGCAAACCGGTGATCGCTTCGTTGACCAGCGGTCATCAGGATATCCTTACCCCATATAACAGCATCCCTCTAAAAGAATTACGCCCCTTCAGACTTCAAAACGAATCGGGAAAGATAGAAGCCCTTTGGGATGATCCGGATATAGAGGAGGTCATTGAAAGTCTCGAACATGCCTACCGACACCGGAACGCTGTAAAGGCTTTGGGGAAACAGGCCGGCGAGGATATGAAAACCCGATCATGGAGGCATATGGCACTCGATCTGCTGGGAAAAATCGGATTGGAACCCCTAACGAAAACACATGGGGCAGCATGATTTTTTTTTCCGCAGCCCTACCGAATGTCGGTGTTAACGTCTACGGAGCGGAATATCTATTAAATCCTCTCACATATCCTGAAATCGATACCGAACAAATCCTCATTGCGGAAGATGCACTCGCAAGCCGCCTCCTTAAAAATAACAGTGGAAACCGACTGCAGCAAATCTCTTTTGAAGCGGAAAAGCTGCCGGATTTTCCCAAGCCCTTTTCCATAACCGAAAATTTAAAACCTTTCAGCAAGGTGTTGATCATCCGGGGCGGAGGCATCGGTGATGTTTTGATGAGTACACCGGCCATTCGTGAGCTGCGGAAACGCCTTCCTGAAAATGTTCAATTGAACCTTGCCACGTTTCAATGGAACCGACCCTTTTTCTCCGATAATCCCCACCTTAGCGGGGTCACCCCTTTGCCTTTTACACTGGCTGAAATACTGGATGCAGACTACTATCTCGAGTTTACCGATACAAATGCCGCCGCCGGTCCTTTTTCAATGATCGACTACTACCTGATGGGTTCGGGACTGGATCCGGAAAGTATCGAAGACAAAAGCCTTGTGTTGAACACCGATCCGCTTTTGGACAAAGAGACGGTGGACGGTCTAAACGCCATCCGCTCATCGTTCCGTTACCTGGTTTACCTCAACGGACTGGCCAGTGACAGGCTTCGCGATGTCTCCTCGGAAGTTCTCGATATACTGCCGGACCGATTTCCAGACATCGCATTTATCGTCTCCAATCTCTACTTTGAACGATACCAACATCTTGACGAAAAAATCTTGAATCGCGGGAACGTCGTGCGACTCGATACCGGGAATTCTTTGAAACGCTATGTCACCGCGCTATTGATAACAGATGCCGTTGTCACCACCGACAGTTCCGCCTCACATATTGCTGCCGCCTTGAAAAAGCCATGCCTAACGCTTTTTGGACCCGGCCATTCGGAAAGATGGGCGTCCTATTATCCCACGGTTCGACCCCTGGAAGCGGCCTACACCGGAAGTCTCTGCCATTCGCCCTGCGGTCGGGACATGCTTTCAGAGTTCGGACAAGATCAGGCAGTTTCAGAAAAGCGATGCCCGGAAGCGGTTCTGACGGATCAGCGTTTCAGCCCTTGTCTGGCATCGATTTCAGCCGACAGGCTCACGGAAGCCTTCAGTGAAACGCTTAAGGCTGTCGCCTGATTTTTTGAAAATCTTATGGTGGAATCGTTTTTTGCCATCCGGAAAAGATGTAAATCGGAATCATGATTTTTCTTTCAGCCGCTGAGCCGAATCTATTTGTCCGGGTGCATGGCGCCGAATTTTCCATGGAACCGATCAAGCTGCCGGAAGTCGATACCACCCATATCATCGCCATGGAAGGGGCCCTGGCAAAGAGGGTGCTGGCCGGCAACGATGGCCGACTCCACCGTATCTCCTTCGAAACCGAAAAGCTACCGGGTTTCCCCAAACCGTTCTCCATGGGCAGTCATGTTAAACCGTCCGACAAAGTGTTGATCATCCGGGGCGGAGGCATCGGTGATGTGCTGATGTGTACGCCCGTTTTCCGGGTTATCAGAGAGAGTCTGCCCACCGGCGCCCAACTAATGCTGTCGACCTTCAAGAATCATATTCCTTTTTTTGAGAACAATCCGCATCTCGATGCGGTGCTGCCGCAACCGCTGACCCTGGCCACCTTTCTGGAAGCAGATTACTACCTCGAGTTCTCAGCACCGGTTTCCGAGATTTCACAAACCCATATGACCGATTTTTATCTAAAAATGGCGGGTATCGATCCCTCCGGAGTGACGGGCAAACAGCCTGAAATGGATGCCCGTCCCATGTTTCATGAGAAGACGGCAAATCAGATGGAAAAGGAAAGTTCCGGGTTCAAACACCTGGCCTATTTAAACGGAATTGCCAGTGACAGACTAAGGGATCTGCCGCCTTCGATTCTCAGAATCTTTATCCAGCAGAATCCCGATGTCTTCTTCTTTATACCCAGGCAATATTCCGAAAGATATCCGGAAACCATGCATCTTCTCAATGCTCCCAATAGTTTCGAATTGGACACCCGAAAGACATTTTCCGGGTTTGTAACAGCCATCAACTGCTGCCATATGACCATCACAACCGACAGCTCCGCTTACCATATCGCCGCGTCACTCGGGAAACCATGCCTTACCCTGTTCGGTCCCATCGATCCAGGGTTTCGCACCCGTTATTATCCGACTGTCATTTCCTTAGCGGCACAATACAACGGACACACGTGTCAATCGCCCTGCGGAAAGAGTATGATTTCGGAATTCAAATATGATGGAATCGATGGGAAAAAGAAATGCCCTGAGGCATTGGCAAACAATATGGATTTCAGTCCGTGCCTGGCGAGCTTTTCGGAAAACCGGTTGATGGACGGATGCACGCATTTAATCGAACAACAAACACCCGGGGCCATGAAACGGAGAGGGGGAGAGAAACACTGACACTCGCCTTGTGCATGATCGTAAAGAATGAAGCATCCGTACTTTCGCAATGTCTGGAAAGCGTATGCGGACTGATCGATGAGATTATTATAGTCGATACCGGCTCCGACGACAAAACCGTCGAAATTGGAAGACGGTTCGGGGCCCGGATTTTTTTTAAACAATGGAATAACGATTTTAGCCAAGCCCGAAACGTTTCTTTGGAAAAAGCGGATTCCGACTGGATACTGGTTTTGGATGCCGATGAAACAATCAGCCAAAACGAGCATCGAAACATTAGAAACCTCATTAAAAATCAACACGCTCTCGGCTTTGAATTGGAGCAGAGAACATACGGGAACAATCCCAACTTTAAAAACTGGATTCAAAACACCGGCGCATATCCGGAAGAAAAAGGCTATGGCGGTTTTGTCCGCTCCCCGCTCATCCGCCTGTTTAAAAACGATGATCGGATTCGATTCGCGAACCCGGTGCATGAACTGGTTGAACCGTCTTTCACCCGGCACGGGTTGCCCTATCTGAAAACATCGATTCCAATCCATCATTACGGCAAAGTCAGGGGACAGGCCCGTCTAGAGGAAAAAGCACGGCTCTATCTTGAGATCGGAAAGAAAAAGGCGGCTGCGGATCCCATGAACCCCAAAGCCCTGTCTGAACTCGGGGCGCAGTATCTTGAGATGAAGGCATATGCCGAAGCGGTATCGATCTTTCAGCAGATAGAGACGCTCCAACCCGATAATCCGGACATTAAAGCAGATCTCGGTGCGGCTCTGCTGCGTCAGGGCAAATTCGAAGCGGCCGAAGCAGCTCTTCAAAGGGCCGTATCCCTTTTTCCGGATCATACTGACGCGCTGTTTAATTTAGGCGCCGTCTTCCTGAAACAGGGACGCTATGTAGAGGCTGAATCGGTCTTTTCTCATATTTTGGAGATTCAGCCGGCCCATGGAAATGCCCATGCCGCTTTAGGGTCTGCCTACCTCTGCATTAATCGCATTGAGGAGGCGGTCCTGTTTTTACAAAAAGCGATCCGGTTGAATCCCGGAGATGCAGATGCTCACAGCAACCTTGGCTGGGCATTTGTCCGGATGGGTTTATCAGAACGCGCACGGGCATACGGCCGGAAAGCCATTGATATCGATCCGAAACACGCGAATGCGAACCGAATGGTTCGGGAAGCCGAAGCTGTTGCCACCGAACCCCGGGACAATGAAGTTGCCGGACTGCTGAATCGGAAAGGTGAGGATCTATTCGCCCAAAACCGGCTGATCGCGGCCGGAGACTGCTTTAAGGCAGCATGCAAAAACAATCCGCAGAATGGTCAGGCATGGAACAATCTGGGTGTCTTCTATTGGCGTACGAATGAAAAAGATCAAGCCCTTGCCAGTTTATTACGCGCCTATCTTCTCCAGCCCAACGACCCGGATGTGTCGGAAAACCTGTCGGGCAGCTGTACCGCCCTGAACAAGACAATGCTTCAAAACCTGCTGAAAGATCCCGATATGGAAAATATATTGGCACTTGAGCCCCGGCATTCGGATGTCTGTTAAACCGGCCATCTACTTTCTCTGCCCGGATATGGATATCCCCTCAGGGGGTATCAACCGGATCTATCGGTTGGCCCAGATCTCTTCTGAGTGGGGGTTTTCAGCCTGTGTTTTGCACCAGAAAAAAGGTTTTCGCAATCAATGGGCGCCTTATGATCCCAACTTTCAGTATTGGGGAAACGGGTTCATCTTTAGCCCAGGCGATGTGGTGGTAATTCCCGAATCCGAACCCACTGCCATGCAGCAACTTCCGAACAACCTGAGAAAGATCGTACTGGCACTCGACTGGAGTTATATCTTTGAAAACCTGCCCATGGGACAACGCTGGACAGACTATGGGATCTGTCAGGTGTTGACCGCTTCCCGGGTTGTTCAGGACTTTATCGCCTGGACCATGCATCTTCCGGTCTATCGCATCACTCCCCCCATTGACCACGAACGATTCTATTTTGACCCCTTAAAAAAGAAGAATACGATTGCATATATGGCCCATCGGAACGATCACGGCGAATGGATTGAAAAAATTTTCCGGCAGCTTCCGCGTCAATTATCCGATTGGAACTGGATTCCGATAAAAGGGATGACCGTCGAAGCTTATGCCGAGGTCATGAGGCGAGCAAGGATATTTGTATCCACCGGATTAAGAGAGGGCGTTCCCGGTCCGATTCTCGAGGCCATGGCGTCAGGGACCATCGTTGTAGGCTACAGCGGGGTCGGGGGTAATGAATACCTGGTCTCTGAAGGCCCTGAGCAGAATGCCTTTCGGGTTGAAAACGAAGATTATTTTGCACTCTGCCGGAAACTCGAATCGGTCATTAAAAAAGTCGAACGAGTTGATCCATCCATCGATACCGTACGCCGAAACGCTTCTAAAACCGTAAAGCCACTGACTTTCGTGGCCGAAAAAGAGTCCCTATTTGAATTTTGGGAGCAATTCCTGACCCCGCCCCCCGGATCGGTCATCAACGAAACGAAGCAGTCGGCAGACAGGAGCCATCATGTGCGGAATTAACGCCATCTATCGATACACACGGATATCGGATGAAGATTGCGGCCGGATCCGCAAAATGAATCAGGAGATGATTTACCGCGGGCCCGACGATGAAGGTATCTTTTCAGATGATCAGGTTGCGCTGGGTATGCGCCGGTTGTCCATCATCGGTGTGGATAACGGCCGGCAACCCTTGACCAGCGAAGACGGTCGTCTGGTATTGGTATGCAACGGCGAAATATATAACCACAAGGAATTGAGGCATCGGCTTGAAGAAAGGGGGCACCGGTTCCGTTCCGACAGTGACTGTGAGGTCATTGTCCATCTTTACGAAGAAAAAGGTACCGATTGCCTCTATGATTTACGGGGAATGTTTGCCTTCACCCTGTGGGATACGAACCGTAAACAACTGCTGGCGGCAAGGGATCCTGTGGGAATAAAACCGCTCTATTTTGCCCGGATTCCGACAGGGGTCGTATTCAGCTCGGAATTAAAAGCGATCCGAAAGCATACACTTCCATCTGAAGACCCGGATTTCAATATCATCCGGCAATTAATGGAATACACATACCCGGTGGACATGCGCCGCACGTTTATAAAGCAGGTCCAGCGGATACTGCCCGGAGAGTTCGCCGTCGTTGATGATACCGGCATTCGACTCCAAAAGTATTGGAAAGCCTCCTATGAACCGACCTATACCGGAAGCATCCGGAATGCACAGGAAGATGTCTTAAATCTATTAAAAGAATCCATCGATCTGAGATTTCAAAGCGAAGTACCCGTGGCGGTCATGCTCAGCGGGGGTATCGATTCATCTGCTGTGGCTGCACTGTCTGCCGCCTCACAAAGAGAGGTGCATGCCATCACCGTAGGGTATGCGGGTCAGCATCTCTGTGATGAACGGGAGCATGCGAAGAAACTGGCCGATGCAAGCAATATCACCTGGCACGAAATCGAACTGGATACCGAAGACTTTGGAGCTTTCTTTGATGAATATACAGCGGTCATCGATGAACCGGTCGCAGATCCGGTATGTATTCCCCAATGGGGAATATACAAAAAGGCCAGAGATCTGGGATTTAAGGTATTGCTCAACGGCACGGGGGGAGATGAGCTGTTTTTCGGGTATCCATACCATAATATCACCGCTCGGCAACTGGAAGTCAACGGCGTGTTGGGCCGTCAGCTTCCGGTTAATGAAAAGAATGCATCTGAATTCGGACAATATTTTTCTTCCGAGTTTTATCGCTTTTCACAAATGAACCGATTTCTTTTCAAAAACCCCATTGATTATCTCAAACCGTTTGATAATTATTGGAAGTCTCTGGATATGGAATGGCCGGATAAAATGGCGTATCGATATGCCAATCCGCCGGACGCGTATCTGCATGAAGCCGATAATGGTCTGGATCAGTTATCCGCCATTCTCTTTTCCACCTGGCTTCCGGGAAACTGTCTGCACATCAGCGACAAACTGGGAATGGGGCACGGGGTGGAAGTCCGGGTGCCGTTTCTGGATCACAAACTGGTTGAGCTTGTTTTTTCACTACCGGTCACATGGCGGTACGACGAGGATAAACCCAAGCGCTTCTTGAAACAAATGCTCAGGGGCATTGTTTCGGACGCCATTCTCGATGCACCCAAAAAGGGGTTCACCACACCGGATCGTTTCTTGGAACAAATCGTAAACACATATACGCCCCGGGCGTTTCCGATAAAGCTTCGGCATTTTCATACCGTTCTAATCGACAAAGTGCTCTCCGAGTCTTTCGACAACATCGGGATCGAAAAAAACGACCATTCAGTCAGTGATTCTATGTCAGATTCCGAAACCGCCATTCAAAAAGGAGAAGATTTCTTTTCTGCGGGCAATTACCCGGCAGCGCTTGAATCGTTTACGGATGCTTACAAAAAGACTCCACATTGCGCTGTTGTGTGTAATAATATCGGCGTTGTTTACTGGACAATAGGCGATGTCGTAAACGCGCTTGAATTTTTTTTAAAATCATTGGAATCCGATATCGGCAACCGTGATGCCGTTTTGAACTGCGGGTCGATTCTAAAGGACTTGGATCGACCCGATGAAGCCGCAGCCATCTATAAGCGGTATTTAGAAATCCGACCTGAGGACACCGAGGTACGGGGTCATCTCAGCGAAAGTATGGCGGAGGGCCCTACATTTGTCTGATCGTGAATCCAAAAATCTGAGACTCATTCGTAAAACCGACCCGTCGCTTTTTACGTTCATAAACAGATGCCGTTCAATTCAAGTCTATCACACAATCGCCACACCCAGCGGACATCCCACGCTTTTATATTGCGGATCGAACTCGGGTGCACAGTATCTTCATGACCCCCAAAACCCTGTCCAAGAAGCCGAACAGATGATCCGGAACTACGAATTCCACGGTGAAGACATCACGATTATCATGGGCTTCGGTCTCGGCTACCTCCCTTTGGCGATTCAAAACCGGATGCATCCGGACCACCGCCTCTTTATCTTAGAGGCCGCCCCGGAGGTCCTGCTCCGGGCCTGTGAGGCGGTCGATCTGACCCGGCTCCTGAGCGCACCGGGAATCCGGATCTTTGCGGCGGATCAGACGACTTCCCTGCTGAAAGCGCTCGATGAAGAGGTGTTAAGGGTCCAGGCCGGACGAATCAACAAACTGATCTCGCCCCCCCTGCACAAACTGCAACGGGAGGCATACGATATGGCGGAACAGCAAATAGAGGCGTTCATCGCCGAACAGAAGGATAGCTTTCACACCTTGACCACCCAACAGGATATGATCATGGAAAACGTGCTGGAAAACCTGCCGGCCGTAATGGAAGCGGCCCCGGTGGACTGTCTCCTGTCCGGGCGTGCCCCCGGACCGGCCGTGGTGGTTGCCGCAGGCCCCTCCCTGGACAAGAATATCTCGACGCTGAAGGGTTTTGAAGACCGGTTTCTCATCATTGCCGTGGACGCGGCCGTCATGCCTCTTGTCCGCAGCGGGATCGTCCCGGACCTGGTGGTCTCCGTCGACCCCAACCCCATCAACGGCAGAAAGTTCGATGCAGTTCCCCCCCATCTGTTTTCCAGAATACCGCTGGTCTTCGACCCCACGGTCTGTCCTTCCATCCCAGCCCGCTTTCATGGGGCAAAGTTTGTTTTCGGTGCCCCCAATCAACTCAGCCGATGGGCATTGTCCCTCATGGGCGGGGCGACCGAGTTCCCCATCGGATTCACGGTATCCCATTTCGCCTTCTTCCTCGCCCGGGCCATGGGGGCGGATCCCATTATCTTTGCCGGTCTAGACCTGGCCATCTCTCCAGAAGGCGACCATGCCAAACACTGTCAGACAACATGGAGTGCGGATCTGAACGACCCTCGGCTCATCACCGTTCCTGGAATCCACGGGGATCCAGTACCGACCTTTCCGGCTTTTGCCCGGATGATCACCCTCTTTGGAAGGGAGATTGGAAATACAAGGGCCCGCTGCATCGATGCCAGCCAAGGCGGGGCTTACATCCCGGCAACAGAAATCATGACACTGGAAGAAGCGGAAAACTGCTGCCCCGAAAGCACGCGGATGCAGCCCGCCGCGCGTTATCATGAGCTGTGGAGCAAGAATCGATATTCCGACACACCCAAAGCTGCGGCGGCAGTAAGGTCGTTTTTTAAAGAGGCCAAATCCCTCGAAGCGATGTGCCGATCCGCGCTGTCGCTTCTGCCTCAAGGCTTTGAAAAGCCAGAACCCGGTAAAAACTCCATTCAGATTTCCGAAGACCGCATCAATCGGATAAACGGAATCTCGGACCGGGTGTCCGCCTACGGGAATTTCCTGGAACAGGTCAAGGACCAGATGGGAGAAGTGCTCGTGGATCAATACCGTTTGCAATACGAACTGGATCGAATCGCCGACATCGGCCGGAGGCGTCATCGGGAGCTTGAAAAATCACACCGATTCTTCAGCCGACTGATCCGTATCACCGAAGAAGTTATCCGGGCAGGTCAACCGGTACTGAAACGGCTTTCAAAGCCGTCTCCATGCAGCCCGAATATCGAAGAGCACCCCATGTCCCATTCCGGAGGAATCAAATGAGGCAACCCGGGATCAGCCTCTGCATGATTGTAAAAGACGAAGCCGATTGCCTCGCCGATTGTTTGAAAAGCGTGCAGGAACTGGTCCGGGAAATGATCATCGTGGATACGGGCTCCAGTGATCGGACCCTTGAGATCGCCCGGTCTTTCGGTGCACGTGTCTTTTCCTTTGCCTGGAAGGATGATTTTTCCGCTGCACGGAATCATTCTTTGGGGTATGCCGGGTGTGAGTGGGCGCTGGTGCTCGACGCCGATGAAGTGATCGATGAGGACGATCATCCCCGGCTGCAAACATTGATCGAAGACGATCGGGCAGCCGGGTACCGGCTCATGCAGCAGACCTATCAGCATCAATCTGCCCATGCCGATTGGAAAGTATCGGTAAATCCGACCTCGCTTTCCCGGGGCTGTCCGGGATACACGGAATCCCCGCTGGTTCGGCTGTTCCGGAACCGGTCCGGTGTCGGATTCAAGGGACGTGTGCATGAGCTGGTGGAGCACGATCTTTATCAAAAGGGCCGAAATATCATCGATACGGATATACCGATCCACCATTACGGAAAACTTATCGACGAAGCCCGGCTGCACCGGAAACATCTGCTCTACCAACGGATCGGTGAAAAAAAAATCGCCGACCACCCCTCAGATCCGCGAAACCTGATAGAGCTGGGCGTCCAGTATCTGGAAATAGACCACATCGATGCAGCCGTATCGACATTAACGCAAGCCGTCTCGATGGATCCCAAAATCGGACGCGCCGTCTTTAATCTGGCAATCGCCCTGGCCCGCCAGGGAAATACCCCGGAGGCAATCAAATACTACCGGAACCTGTTGGCGATAGACCCGTCCCACGCCGGCGCCTTAAACAACCTGGCCCAAATCCTGCAAAACCGAAACGGCAGTCTGGACGAGGTGGAAAGATTGTATCGCCAAGCGGTTCGACACCAACCCGATCACCATGTCGTTCATTACAATCTGGGTCTGTTTCTGGAAAAGCAGAACCGGCAACAGGAAGCCGAAGAAGAATTTCTCAAATCACTGGCCATTGACCCTGATTTTCAACCGCCGAAAAGGCATCTGGCAGCCATGGCAAGCCCTATGGGAGCGGCTTTGTCAAACATTCCAGAGGAGAAACCGGCCGCAACCCAGATCGGTATCCGAACAGGTAACTGTACCCCCGCAGTCCGAACGGCACCGACACCGGAAAACAAAGAAAGGAGAACGGGACGGATCATTCCCGGAAAAATCGATATGGATATATATGCAAACATCCGTGTTTTTATGGATGCCAAAGAATATGAAAAGGCCCTCAACCTGATTGTTGATGCCCTCGAAGAATCACCCACAGATGCAGAACTCCGATATTTTTGCGGTTATGTTCTCGAGCAACTTGGGCAAAAGGATGAAGCCATCGAGCAATACCAGGAAGCACTTGCAGTGAATCCGAAACACCCGGACACGCTTTTTCAGTTGGCGCTTGAAGCGGAAAACCAGGGCCTGATGGAAGACTGCCGAACACTGTACCGTGAACTTTTCGAGGTTTCGCCGGATCACCCGCAGGCCCGCAAACGGTATCGACAAATATTTGAAAACCCTCAAGATGAAGTACCGACCGATGTCGAGCCGATCGCATATAATGAAAAAAAAGATCGCCTGAACATCGTCTTTGTATGTGGAGGTTCACCCTTTTTGGGCGACACTCTAACCAGGAGTCCTATCGGCGGAACCGAGACCGCCCTTATATACATGTCCGGCAGCCTTTCCCGTATGGGCCATTCGGTACGCGTGTTCGTAGAAGGCGGCCGAGGACGCCATGACGGTGTTGAATATCGGGATCTTTCCAAATATGTTCAGAGCCTTGAAAAAGAGCCTGCTGATATTCTCGTGGCGTCCCGAATATTCCACCCCTTTATCAACCCGATCCGAGCCAGGATACGGGTCTTTTGGACCGAAGACGCCCATGACCAGCATCCCTTCGTGGAATTTCTGACCCGTCCGGATGTCGTCGAAAACATCGACCGGATCATTACCGTCAGCCAATGGCAGACAGATAAGCTGTCAGAGACGTTTAAGATACCGCAGTCGAAATTCTATGTCACCCGAAACGGCGTTCACTGGGAGCACTTTAAAGATCTTCCGGATACCCGCAACCGTAATAAACTCGTTTATACGAGCACACCGTTTCGGGGCCTGGATGTCCTGCTGGAAATTTTCCCCCGGATAAAAGAAAGGGCCCCCGGGGCGGAGCTGGACATATACAGCAGTATGGCGGTGTATCAGTTCAATCCCGCCGATGATTCGGCGCAGTTCGGTCATTTGTATAAACTGGCCGATCAGCCGGGCGTGAATCTAAAAGGCAGTGTGCTCCAAAAAGACTTGGCCGAGGTATTAAAACATGCCGGCATACTCGCTTATCCCAATCATTTTGCGGAAACATCCTGCATTGCGGTTATGGAAGCCATGGCTGCCGGGGTTCCGGTGGTGACGACACCCCTTGGCGCCTTACCGGAAACTTTAGCCGCCGGAGGTGTACTAATAGACGGAGAGCCTCGATCGGAAACCTATAAATCCCGCTTTGTGGATGAAGTCTGCAACATACTGACCGATGAAGAGCGTTGGCAGGAGTTGAGCCGGCAGGGACGCCAATGGATCTATGAAAACAACCGTTGGGATTCGATCGCAAAAGAATGGGAATCGGAATTTCAACGCCTGTGCCCTGCAACATCAAAGACCGATCAGATTGAACCCGGATTTTCTTCGAGTACACCGGTCAGCCCCGAACAGATGATGAAAGGCGAATATCTTCCCGGAAACCATGAACGGCTCGACCCCTATTTTGGGCGATTTTTTCACCTCATGCGCCAGGCGCTTGAACCGGGCGGATCCGAATTCGGCCTGGGGATGAGCCTGTTCTCGTTGGCCGTAACAATAAACGCTGCAGAGATTATCGAAATCGGACGGTTCAAAGGATTTTCAACACTTGCCCTGGCCAGTGCTTTGAAGTTGCTGGATATCGGCTGGCAGGAACCCGGGCAACATAAACAGAGACCCGATATGGACTATTCCGGATTCGAACACCCAAAAAGACGCAGACTCTACTCCATCGACCCCTATCCGACAGAGGAAGCCGAAGAGCGGATTCAACAGGCCGGTTTATCCGATTTTATTGAATTCATTAATCAGCCATCCGGCGAAACCGAACTGTCGAAAACCGTCGATCTGATCTTTCTTGACGGCGACCACAGTTATCAGGGCTGTAAAAGCGATATTGAGCGGTTTGTCCCCGCCAATTTACGCCCCGGCGGCTATTTTGTTCTGCATGACTATTTCGGCTGGTATGATCAAAGCGGGAGGAATCACTCCCCCATCAAGAAAGTTGTCGATGAGCTTGTGGCCGACGGTCGATATGAACATATCCTCATGGATACCGGATACCAGTCGTTTGTGGTATTTCGAAAACCGAACGAAAGCATGCAAAGAAGAACGGTTGTCTCCAATGGATAATGTGGCACCTGAAAAAATGAACGATCCGGCGGCACGTCCCAAAGTGCTCTTGCTGTTTTGCTCGGCCGAGGGCATCATCGAAAAGGCGAAATCTCTCAGGATTCCCATGGGCCTCAATTTTCTGGCAACCTATCTGATCGCAAACGGCATCCGGGCCGCAGTGGAGAACTTCTCTTGCCTGTCGAAAGAGGAGCAGGTGGCACTACTAGCAAACCACAATCCAAAATATATCGGTTTGAGCATGCTCACCCTCAACCGATTTACAACTATCGATCGGATCCGATTGATCCGAAAAATCCTGCCTGATACGAAGATCATTGTCGGTGGCCCCCATGCCTCTTTTTTAGCCGAACACATTCTGACCCGTGTTCCGGAGATCGATTGTATTGTCTTTGGCGAAGGCGAAGTGAGCCTTTTGGAGCTGGTCAACACCTGGGAACGATCGGGTGATTTGGGCACCGTGCAGGGGATTGTCTATCGAGACAAGAAAAACATTATAAAAAATCCCGGCCGGCGCCTCATGACCGATCTGTCCGCCCTGCCCCACCCTGCCGCGCATTTTGCATATGATACGATCAGCACGTCTCGCGGGTGTCCGTTTCAGTGCGCGTTCTGTTCATCCAGTCAATACTGGGGTCGGACGATTCGATATCATTCCCCGGAATGGGTGGTGGATGAGATCGAGCTTCTCTATCGGAATCACGGAATCCGGGAAATTTCTTTTAATGACGACCTGTTTACGCTGGATAAAAACCGTGTGGTGTCGATCTGCCGGGAAATCATCAATCGCCGCCTCTTTATCCGTTTCCGTTGCATGTCCCGGGTAGACACTCTCTGCCGAGAGCGTCTCGAATGGCTTAAAAAAGCGGGGTGCACCCGCATCGATTTCGGTGTGGAGTCGGGATCCGAGAACATGCTAAAGGCCATGGGCAAAAAAGCGGATGTATCCCAAATACGCATGGCTTTCCGGATGACACGCGATGCCGGAATCGGCACCGGATGTTTTCTGATTGTCGGGTTTCCCGGTGAGAATGATGAGAGTATTGCACTGACAAAACAACTGGTCCGGGACATTCGGCCGACATTCTGCGACATATCCAGTTTTGCCATGTTTCCGGATTCACCGATCTACCACAAACTCCTTAAAGCGGACGGAATGAGTCCGAATATCTGGTTTGACATCAAAGCGCACACACTCTTTGTGGTGGGAGAAAATGAGCTGGACAAATTTACATGCTACGTGCACGAACTGCGCAAGGATTACAACGAAAGTAAAATCCGTTATGCATTTACCCTTTCGGATCGACTCGATGCATTCAAGCAGTATAACGGCATCGGCCATACGGCTGTTGACTTGGCAGATGCACTGTCACACCACAATGAACATGAAAAAGCCCTACGAATAATGGAAAAAACCGTTGACATGGAACCGGACAATCCATTCCTCTGGCACACCATGGCAGCGTTATGCCTCTTTCTGGGTCGAACGGGTTCGGCCCTTGAAATGATGCAGACATGTCTGCACATCCAGCCGAAAAACTACGAGAACCTGCTTTTAGCAGCCAAAATATTTATGGCCCAAGGACGAAAAGAACCGGCTTTGGCGCAGATTGAAGCCGCCATCGGAAACCGGCCCGATAAAATCGAAGCCTACATTGAAAAGGGCGCACACCATGCCGGTGATCAATTCTGGTCCGAAGCCGCTTCAGCATATACGCATGCACTCAGAATCGATCCTTACTGGCCGCCGTTAAAGGATGCCTTGCAGAGGTGCGAGGTACAACTCGCAACGGGAGCATAGAAGGCAAATGCAGGAAAAAAACAGCCGAGCGGATTCAAACGATAACCGGCCATTGCTGTCCCTGTGCATGATCGTCAAGGACGAGGCGAGGCATCTTCCCGGATGCCTGGCGTGTATAGCGCCGGTAGTGGATGAAATGGTCATCGTTGATACGGGGTCATCCGATGATACGGTTGCCATCGCACGGCGATACGGAGCAGAGATACACCATTTTCCATGGATAGACGATTTTGCTGCCGCCCGGAACGAATCCATCCGGTATGCAAGGGGACGATATATCCTGTGGCTGGATGCAGACGACCGTATGGCACCGGAAGATATTGATAAAATCAATACTCTGAAAAAGGGGTTCCCTGTCGATGGGACCGAAGCCTATGCGCTGCAGATAGAGTGCCGAAACAGCCTGGGGGAAGGTGTGGTCTACAATCAGCTGCGCATCTTCCCGAATATCGATGGCATCTGCTTTGAAGGCGCGGTTCATGAGGAGATCGTACCATCTCTCCATGAACAGGGTATTGGCATCCATCGAAGGGATATTGCCGTCCTCCATATCGGATATACCGATCTCGAGGTACTTAATGAAAAGTCAAAGCGAAATATCGGTATTTTGCTGAAAATACAGGCGGCCTCCGGCCTGTCCGCCGACGATCGGGCCAAGCTGGCCGCGTGCTATTTTACAATGCAGGCGTATAATCAGTGTATTGAGCACCTTCTATTGGCGCGAACACAAGGTGGGCCGTCTGCCCGCTTCTATAAAAAGTCCCATGTCACCCTGGCCGACTGCTACATCCAGACCGGTCAGGGGGATGCGGCTGTGGCACTTCTGGAAGCGGCGCTCTCCGAAGATCCGGATCATTGGTACCTTCAGTATCTGCTGGGCGCTGCTCTTGTGTTGACCGAAAACTCGGGAAACGCCCTTCCGTACCTTAGATCCGCTCTTTCGGCCCCGCGCCGGATAGAAGATTTTCCGGTCTTGACCCATGTCGATGCCCGGCTCCACTACTTTATTGGCAGATGCTATGAAGCCAACTCACTTCTTGAAAAAGCAAAAGAGGCCTATGACAAATCACTGGCCATCATGCCCCATGATTTCGATGCGCTGCGCGCCTGCGGGTTTACGGCAGCCCGACTGGGCAAGGTGGAGGCAGCCATGGAACGGTTCATGACGGCTCTGACCAGGACCCCCCGGCTGGATCGCGGTGTCTGGCTGGCACTGGCAGGTATTTACCGGTTTCTGGGCGATGACCCTGCAGCAGCCGATCTCTACCAGGAAGTTCTGGAAACGGATCCGACCGATGGTGACGCGCTCTGCGGTATGGAGCACCTCGCGAGAAAGGCGATACCCAATGAGCATACCTAAAATTATTCATCAGATATGGATCGGCAACCGGCAGCGGCCGGAAGCATTGATGGATTCATGCCGGGTGATGAACCCCACATGGGAGTACCGGCTCTGGACGGAAGAGAACCTGCCCACCGATTTTGTCAATCAGGAAAAAATCGACAGCATGGCAAAAAACCAACCCCACTATCCCGAGGCCGGCATGTCCGACATCATCCGGTATGAGCTTCTTTATCGGTATGGGGGATTCTATATCGATGCCGACACCCAGTTCATCAACCCTCTGGATGACTACCTGACGAAAAACGATTCCTTCTGTTGTTTTGAAAACGAGGATACCCGGGGCATCCTGCTGGCCAACGGCTATATTGCCGCCACAAGGGGAAATGCCCTCATGGGGCTCCTGATTGAACAACTCCGACAGAAAGAATCCGTTACCCGTGACCTGCCATGGATCGAAACGGGTCCCTTGTTTTTTACCCAAACCGTTGTCAACCATGAGTATGACAGGCTGACGGTTTATCCGAGCCACTTTTTTATACCCCAGCATTTTTCGGGTACCAAAATGTACCAGGGCCCGGATAGGACCTACTGCATTCATCACTGGGGCAGCACGGTGAACATGTATGCCCCGGCCGGGACCGGATCTTTACCATCGGAAGGAGAAGTATAAAAACCATGGAAGTCGATCATGCCGATACGCAACGCCCCCAGGATGGAAGAGACGTCATATATAAGGATCTGCACGAAACCCAACTGGTGCCGGACGCACCCATTGCATTCCGTTCTGCTTCAAAAATTCTAAACCTTCTTTTCGATATGCACCGTCCCGCATCGATTCTGGATGTCGGCTGCGGTCTGGGGATCTGGCTCTCGGTGGCTCAATCCCTGGGCGTTGAGCATATCCAGGGGGTGGAAGGACCCTGGCTGGATCCGAAAAATCTTAGAATTGATCCGGCACGGTTAATGTCCCGGGATCTGGAAAACCCTTTTGACCTAAATCGGCGGTACGACCTGGTGATCTCGCTTGAAGTCGCGGAACACCTTCGACCGGACCGTGCCGCAGGCTTTGTGGAAAATCTGATCCGGCATGGCGATACGATCCTGTTTTCAGCGGCCATTCCATACCAGGGCGGACATAACCATCTCAATGAACAGTGGCCCGCCTACTGGGCTGAGCTCTTTCAGAGCCAAGGATACCGTTGTCTGGATGTGATTCGGCCTATAATATGGGAGGACAAGGAGATATTCTGGCATCTGCGGCAGAATATCCTGTTGTTTGTCTCGGAAAGAAGTTCCCTGTTGCCCGGTCTGGAAAACGCCGCTCCCATTTATCGGAACGGAAACCCGGCCCCCCTGGTTCATCCGGATGCATATTGCGGACTTTTTCAGATAATGGCAAAACTCGACGAGATCCGGCAGCGGTACGACTATCTGATAAACCATTTGTCAAAAGGCGGCATGTTCCATGTCGATATCACAAACGGAGAACTGAACATCACCCGGCCCCAATAACAGCGGCCCAGGCATACAAATCCACCTTTTTCTTCTCAAATCGAATCTATCGATATAAAAGAATGGAAATCTATTGAAAATATCTCTTGAAGAAATATCGCGGTTGCACGGATTTGTTGAGCAGATAGAAAATGAAACATATCCTGAGCCCCCGGCAGAACCACACCTGTCAATCACAAAAAACATGATTGAACTCTTAGAGATAAAATACCCCTTGAAATCAAACGGAAAGATATTGGATGTCGGCTGCGGCCAGGGCGCGGCATTGGATATGTTTTCTAAAAAGGGCTTCAGAACCACGGGAATTACGCTTAACAGTGAGGATCTATCCGTATGCCGCCAAAAAGGTCATAATGTCTTTCAAATGGATCAGTCATTTCTGAGTTTTATTGACGGTGAGTTTGATTTTATCTGGTGCAGGCACTGCCTTGAACATAGCATATTTCCATATTACACCCTCTCGGAGTTTTTCAGAGTCCTGAGGCCAAACAGATACTTGTACATTGAAGTCCCGGCACCCGATACAAGCTGCAATCATCAATCCAATAAAAACCACTATAGTGTCCTGGGGAAAAGTATGTGGGCCGAATTGATAAAAAGAACCGGATTCCAATTGCAAAAAGTTATCGATTTATCATTTGAGGTCCCGGCCGGTCTTGATATTTACTGGGCTTATATTCTGAAGAGACCATAACCGCCCTGCTGTTTTTTATTTCTTCCCATAACATTTCAATCCAAATGGCAAGATTGCAGCCGTGCCGTGATGAAACAGTCTGACGAATTCGACTGTAGACGCCGAAAATGGGAAAGGCTCCGGCGCCTCCGAAACCCCAATATCGACACATAAAGGAAATTATACATGCATTTACCGAAAGCCTCATACGGTTCATCCGGTGCAGATCGTCTGAGTTACACACTCCCGATGGCAGACACCTCTTGCTTCCATCTTGATTTGGATCGGTCCCAGTTCTCTCACGATGTCATTTATCGTGAGTCCATGAAAACGGGTTTTTACGAAAAAAATATTTCAATCCTGTTTAATGCCGTTCTGGAGAAAGGCGACTGGTTCTTAGATGTCGGCGCGCATATCGGTTATTTTTCCATGCTGGCAGCCAGGTTGGTGGGTAATCAAGGAAGGATATTCTCTTTTGAACCCATGGAAGCGAATCGAAAATTTTTTGAAAGCAACGTCTCACTCAACGGCTTCGACAATGTAACGCTGGTGCCGCATGGAGTGGGTAACCAGACAGGGCAAGCCCGATTTTTCGTCAACCGCGACAACGACGGGGGGCATGCCCTATGGGACGTTGGAGAGCATCCGTTCAACGTGCGCAGCAAAGCAGATCCATGTCCCGTCACGATTCCCATCACCACGTTGGATGCCTTCTTCGCTTCATCCGATCTTTCCCGACTCAAAGCCATCAAAATCGATACGGAGGGCAACGAGTTCAATGTTTTGAAAGGGGCGGAGAAAATACTGCAAACCCACCGGATCCGGTGTATCGTGTGGGAACTCAATAAGTTCGGGCTCATGCAGATGGGACATTCCGAGGTGGGCCTTCGAGAGTTCATGTATAATCTGGGTTATGAAACCCTGGCCTTTATCGATGGCCGTCTGCAAATTATAGAAAAGGATCAGCATGTTCAGTCCGATTCCATTATCAATCAGATTTTCATGCCCATGGAGTATGTTCGGCAGGCAACCCCATGACCATTGGGACACCAACGAGAACGTCGAAAGCAAGGCTTAAATGGATCGAATCGAATTTTCGATCTGCCATAGCCTGCCACAAGGGTGGAAGATTGTCGGAGGCGAAGGAACGCTATCAGGAAATATTAGATACCGTTCCGGATCACGGCCCCTCACTGAACAACCTGGGCACCATCTTTCTTCAAGAAGAAAATCATGACAGCGCCATTGCCTGCTTCCGGGAAGCGGTCGATCGGCAGCCGAAAAATGCCGATGCATGGAACAATCTGGGGGTTCTTCTGTCCCGGACCGGCCTTGGTGATGAGGCGCTCGACTGCTTTCAGAATGCATCCGGCATAAGTCCCGAAGATCCTGAAATCCAGACGAATCTGGGGGATGCCTGGCGGTTGGCCGGCGATCTGAACCGTGCTGAAACCCATCACCGAAAGGCGCTATCGCTGGATCCTAAAAACGCAAAAGCGCTTAACAACCTGGCGCTTTTGCAAAAGGCGTTCGGAAGGCTGAAAGCAGCGGTTGCCCTCTTTAAGGAAGCCCTTCTTCTAGATCCAACAGACGAACAGATCCACTTTAATCTCGGAACCGCCCTCATCGAAGCGGGAAATTTCGCCGGAGCGGTTTCGGTCTCGGAAGCGGCATTGCAGCGATTCCCCCATTCCATTACCACAGCGGTCGGTGCAGCCCGAGTGCTGGTGGAAGCCGGCCAATGGGAAAAGGCGGATCCCCTGATTCATCGCGCCGTCCGCTATCCATACACGACTCATGATCTGCCGGTGCTCCGGCATCTGCTCCTGTATATCAATGCCGTACCCGGCATACGCGCAGATATCGCCCACCTTCATTTTTGCTGCGGCCGTCTGATCCATGAAAAATGGAAAGCATTTGAATGCAGCAGCCGCTTTCCGTTTGAAAACCGGTTCAAGGGTTTGTCAAAAATCCGCATCGGATACGTGTCTCCCGATTTCAACCGACATTCCGTGGGCTGGTTCTTTCGTGAGATTATCCGGCATCATGATACCGACCGGTTCGAGATCTACTGCTACGCGCTGGCCGACAAACAGGACGATATCACCGACAAAATCCGCGCAAAGGCAGAAGCGTTTCATCGGGTAGCGCATCTTTCTGAAATGGAAATCGCCAGTCAAATTTTTAAAGACCGCATCCAGATCCTGGTGGATCTGACCGGATATACCCGGAACAACCGCCTGGATGTCTTTGCCTTGGGCCCGGCGCCGGTTCAGATCACCGCCATCGGTTATCCCCACGGCACCGGGCTCCCGTCCATGGACTACCGAATCTCCGACGGTTTCGTAGAAGGCGATGATGCAGAATCGGAATACCGGGAAAGGCTTCTGTCCATGCCGGACTGTTTCCTCCCGTACCCGAACTTTAAACAGGATATGCCGGCGGTTACACGGGATCAACTCGGGGTAACCGAAGCGTTGGTCGTTTTTGCTTCCTTTAACGCCTGGCATAAGTTGCGGCCCGAAGTGCTCAGGCTCTGGAACCAAATTCTCCACAGCGCACCCAAAAGCGTCCTCGTTTTTTCTTTTCGATATGCCGAAACGCCCTATGCCCGGAAACGGATCCACTCCTATTTTGACGTGGCCCCCGACCGAATCCGCTTTCTACCGCAAACAGACACCGAATCCGCACACAGAGCCCGATATGGCGCCGTGGACATTGCCCTGGACCCGTTTCCTTATAATGGGACCACCACCTCCTGGGAGGCGCTCTATATGGGGGTTCCCGTTGTCACCCTCCGGGGCGACCGTCATGTCCAGCGGACCACCTGGACGCTGTTGGCCAATCTGAATCTGGGTATGCTGGCCGTTGACACCCCTCCTTCTTATATAGATTTAGCGGTCCGGCTGGCAACCGAACCGAGTCTTTTGAATCGGGTAAAAAACCGGGTTGGGGATTCAATTAAACGATGCCTCAACGCCGGCAACAGCGCCTATGCATGTGCCCTGGAAGACCACTATCATAGGGCCTGGCAGCGCTTCCAAAGAACCCCTCACACCCCCCACCCCTGACTTTTTCCCTTTTTTTTCATTTTTTTTCTAAAGTTCCCCCCACCCGGTTCCGATAAACTAACTAAACCGATCAGAAAACGGCAAAAAAGGAGGTGGCGCATTCACCCCGGCAACGATCGGTTAAAACTGGCAAGGATGCCAAAAACAAATCACAATATTCAATATTATCAGGGAGGATAAAAAACCATGGGATTAAGAATTCAAACCAACGTAGCAGCAATGAACGCCCACCGTCAGCTGGGCATTTCAGACAGCCGAATGGGTAAATCTCTGTCACGTCTGTCATCGGGTTATCGGATCAACAAAGCGGCTGACGATGCCGCCGGTCTGGCTATTGCCGGCAAGTTGAGAACCAACATCAAATCATTTGTTAAAGCATCTGAAAACACGTCCCAGGCAAACGCCATGGTGCAGGTGGCTGAAGGTGCCATGGATCAGGTCGAAAACATCATGAACCGCCTGAAAGAACTGGCCACCCAAGCCTCTTCCACCAATACGGATAGTGACGGGCGTAACCGACTCAACGACGAGTTTTCCGCACTGGTTTCGGAAATCGACCGTATCGCTCAGTCCACCAAATACGGCGGAACCGCGCTTATCGACGGAACCTTCGGCGCCTCTGTCGCCTCCACTGGCGCGACAGCGGCCACCTTGACAGGCGGTGCGGGTATTGCCAGCTCTTCGTCCATCAACGTGTCCGGTCATGTCAACAACGGCTCTGTTTACACCCTGACCGATGGCGACCACATGGGTATCAGTATGACCGACGGTGTCATCACCCAGAATGTAACCCTGAGCGCCACCGGCGCCCAGACCATCAACTTCTCGTCCCTGGGCGTCAAGGTCACCGTCGACGCTAACTACGACAACGATGCAGAACTGGGCGGTATTTTCACGGTCTCAAATGAGGCCCAGAACGTCCAGGTGGGCACCACCAACGACACAAACGACAAGATCGCACTGAACATGGGCGACATGTCGACCACTGGGGTCTACGGCGGAGGATCTGCGTTGAGCACTTGGAGCGTTACAGCCGCCACCGATGCTCAGGCCCTGCTCGACAGTATCGACACGGCCGTCACATACATCACCGAACAGCGAGGTGATCTCGGTGCGATTCAGAACCGGCTGGGATATGCGGCCGCCAACCTGGCGACCACCATTGAAAACACCTCATCAGCCGAATCGACCATCCGCGACGTGGATATGGCCGCTGAAATGACCAGCTTCACCAAGAACCAGATTCTCATGCAGTCGGGTACGGCGATGTTGGGACAGGCCAATATGGCGCCTCAGCAGGTCCTTTCACTGATCGGATAATGATGAATTAGTTCAGAGTTCAGCGTTCAATGTTCTGGGTTCTGAGCTTAAAGCCGAAAATAAATAAACCTTAAACCAAAACCCCGCTTCAGAATCATTGAAGCGGGGTTTTTTTATGGCGGAAACCGATCGTGCCAAAGCCGGAGGAGCACACGCTCCATACGGCGGGTAAAGTCCCTTCCGTTGTTCTGTGCAATGGCCGTATCCCTCAGCGAACCTCTCAGTCGGGTGAGAAGATCGAGATTTTCGGATAAAAACTCGGCCATGGCAATGTATCGGTCGTCGGCATCGGCAACCAATTGACTCAACCCCATACGGGCCAGAATGCTGTGCCCCACGCGTCCGGCATGTGCATATCCTTTGAGGGAAATGACCGGCACGCCCATATACAGGGCATCGTAAGTGGATGTCGTTCCGTTGTACGGGAAGGGATCCAGGGCCACATCAACCCGGTTATACCACCGGAAGTGCGCTTCAACACCGGATGTCGGCCCGATGATTTCGATCCGCTCACCGGAAACACCCCGTTTGCGGAAACGTTCAAGATAATATTTTGAAACCGATTCGTCGTAAAATTGCCGGGCTTTGAGCAAAAGCTTTGCTGTGGGGATTCGTTGCAGGAGTCGTCCCCATACATCCAGTACGTGAGAATTGAGTTTCGGTACGGTATTAAATGACCCGAACGTGATATAGCCGTTCTTTACAGCAGGCAGTTCACCGACTTGGGGAGCGGCACTCGGGGGAGTATAGCACAAAAAGCCATCGGGAACTCGAATAAGCGTTTCGCTGGCCGGCGTCGGCGCTTCCGTCGGGTCCGCCCAAGCATCGGTTAACCGGAAATCCATGGCTGAAAGCCCGGTGGTATCCGGGTACCCCAGATAGGTGATCTGAAGCGGCGCCGGTTTCAGGGCGAACATCTTGAGCCGGTTGCCGTCCGTATGCCCGGAGCAATCGATCAGGATATCCACGCCGTCTTTACGGATTTGCCGGGCGGCATCCGGGTCGCTTAAGCCATGGATGTCGCGCCAGACAACCGGCAGCTGTTGAAACCAGGCGGTGGTGGCGTCTTTTTTCCCACCGGTGTGGTAGCAATAGACATCAAACAGCTCTCGATCATGGTTTTGCACTATCGGTTTTAGAAAAAACGAAACCGAGTGGGTGATAAAATCGGCGGATACATAGCCGATACGGAGCCGTCGGTGATTTACAACGGGCAAGGTTTCTTTAAAAACCGGGGAATCATCCGGGCAGTGTGTCCCCGCCCACTGTCGATGGGCATCAAAAATTGCTTCCACATCAACCGTGGGGAGATAATGCAGACAGAGCAGCAGATTGGAGCCTGCCACCGCATTGGGACCATCACAGATGGAGGCTTTCCGGTAGGCGTCTATAGCCGACGCGATTCGTCCCTGATCCCTCAGTACCGAACCGAGATTGTTCCACACATGGCTGCTGTCACCACCGGCGGCCAATGCCTTTTTAAGATGATATTCCGCCCGGGCAAACTGCATGGTATCCCGAAGCGCAACCCCGAGGTTGTTTCTGGCGCCCGGATAATCCGGATCGATGGCAAGCGTCCTTTCGTAGGCCTGGACGGCGCCATCGGTTTCACCCAGGCGCTGCAGCACAACCCCGTAGTTGTATATGTATTTTGCCGTTCCGGGGGAACAGCAGGCAGCCTGTTCAAAGGCATCCCGTGCGCTTTGAAGCCGTTTTTGGGCCAAGGCCATAATCCCGAGAAGATGATGGGCTTCGGCCGTTTCCGGCGCTTGCCGGATGATCGCCCGGAGATCTTTTTCAGCGCCACTCAAGTTGCCGTTTTGATATTGAGTCACCGCCTCGGAAAAAATAGTATCAATGCTTTCCGTATTCATATCTTTTGCAACAATTTCCACACCGCAATATCAGCAACCCGCATGCGGGTTGAAGATTTTCCGGTTTTCCTCTGGAATCCGATAATTGACTATCGGAACCATTATGGCAAAGAATTAAAAACACCTCAAGTTCCAGATCATTTTTTCCGATAATACAATGTATATATAAGAAATGTCGCATATGCATCCGATCGATCCCTGTCTCCGGGACCATCGGAAAGGAGGCACATGACAATCAGCACCAACATGGTGAGCGGTCTTGCCAGCGGATTCGACTGGCGGACGATGATCGATCAGCTGATTGCGGTGGATCACCGGCGGGTAGATCTTGTAGAAGATGAAAAATCCGAAACCGAGAAAAAGCTTTCGGAATGGCAATCATTTAATACAAAGCTTCTGGCCCTTAAGACAGCTGCCGAAGGTCTAAAAGACCCGGAAGATTTTGCCGTGTATACCAGCAGAATGCTTACCGACAGTGCCATTTACGATACCGACGATTTGTTGTCTGTGACCACCGATACAGACGCAAGCCCCGGAAGCTATGAGATCGAGATCAAAAATCTTGCCAAAGCGCAAAAACTTTCCTCGAATCCTTTCACCAGTCAATCCGACGCCCTGGGCAGTAACTATGCCGGTGAAATTGTGATCAATGGAGAAGTTATTACCATCGCCGCCGCCGATACATTGGCGGACGTGGCCTCCAGCATCAACAATGCAAACTCCGGAACCGATCCCAGCGGAGTGACGGCAAACATCGTTTCCTATGGGGACAACGATCATCGGTTGATTCTGACCAGCGACGACACCGGAGAAGACGGAATCAGTCTGTTAAACGGTTCATCAACAAATCTGGTTCAAAAATTCGGTTGGAAAGACAATGGGAGTACGAGCGTAAAAAATTCCATTACCCAGGGGGCGCAAAGTGACCGCTTCACATCACAAAATGTGGTGATCAAATCGCTCCTGGGCCTTTCGACCGGTGAGGCATCTTCAGGGGCTCTGACGATTGACGGCACCGGTGTTACGATCGACCTTGGCAACGATTCTCTCACGGAAATCAAGGATGCCATCAATACGGCCATGACCGGCGCCGGCAAGGGTTCCACCATCGTTGCCTCCATTGTCTCTGAAACGGTTGATTCCATTACCTTTTACCGTATCCAGGTCGAAGGGACCCAGACATTTGTGGATGAAAACAACATCCTAAACACACTCGGCATTCTGGATCACACGAGTTCCAGCGTTTCGGGCGAGGTTTCCGGAAACGCCATGACCACAGACGGTGCAAATATCACACCGGACACGCTGCTGGTCAATATCGACGGCTATATTTCCTATACCGCCGGTGATAAAATAACCATGACCGGAAGTGATGTGTCGAGCAGTCCCATTGCCTCCCATGATTTTAGCATCACCGCCACAAGCACCGTGCAGGATCTTTTAGATGATGTCGAGGACCAATATTCGGTAAATGCCGGCGACGTCATCGCTTATGTGACTTCGGACGGCAAAATCCGGGTGGATGACGTGGCCGGGGGCGGTGGTCTGTCGATTACGCTCACCGACAGCATTACAAACGGTCAACTCGAATTTGTGGATTCAGATGCTGCGTTCGGCGACAGTTCGGCAAGGAGCAGAGAAATTGTAGCGGGTGAGGATGCGCTGATCGAAGTGGACGGGGTGGAAGTCACCGATGCCTCCAATACCATCGAAGATGTCATCACCGGTGTCACGCTGAATCTGCTCCAGGAAGAGGTCGGCAGCACGGTCACCCTCGATATCAGTAGAGATATCGGCAGCATCAAATCGAATATTTCCAATTTTGTCAGCAGCTATAATTCCATCATGAGTTATATCAATACCCAGTTTTCCTATGATGCAGACGAGGGAAAAACCGGTGGGATTATGTTCGGCGACGGTACCCTCCGATCCGTAAAATCCAATGTCATATCTCTGGTTTCAGAGGCTGTATGGGGTGTGGATTCGGATTATTCTTCCATGGGCCTGGTGGGCATCGAAGCGAATAAAGAGATGATCCTGAGCATCGATGATGCCATACTCAACGGATACCTTCAAACCAATTTCAACGATGTCATGGCGCTGTTTGTGGGCCAGGGCACCACTTCCAACACGACCCTCAGCTATATCGGGCATGACCGGGAATCTATAGCCGGCGAATACACAGTTCATATCGATCGGGCCGCGACACAGGGTACGGAAACCGGCAACGTGGATCTTTCCGCCGGCGGGGCGGGAGAAACCCTGACGATTACCCAGGGAGACAGCACCGCCTCAGTAACCATCACCAGCGGCATGACGTTGGATGATATCACGAATGAAATCAATGAGGAGTTGGATACGGAATATACCGAAACTCTCGCGGGAGACCAGCTGTTGCTGGAAGGCGCCAGCGCCATCACGGCATCGACCGAATGGGGCAATATCACCGGCAACTCCCTGGTTGACGGAGACACGGTCACATTCTCCGGAACCACCCGGAATGGATCGGCAATATCCGGGAACTACACGATTTCTGCGGTGGCCACCGACAGCGTTCAGGGATTTTTATCCGCTGTGGAAAGCGCCTTTTCGAGTGACGTCAGCGCGTCCATCGATTCGTCCGGCAGATTTGTCCTGACCGATAAGTTTTCAGGCACCAGTGAAATTTCCATCGACATCACCGAACCCGCCGGCAGGGGGCTCGATTTCGGGACAGTGGATATTACCGCAGCAGCAGGTGACGGCAGTCAGGAGGGCCGGTACAAGATTGCGGTTACCGCGGCAGATGACGGCAGCAATCACCTGGTCCTCGAGAACGACAGCTACGGGAGCAGCGCCTTTACCATATCCCAGGACACCTCCGACAGCAATTACAACCACATCCTCTATTCTGATACCGGCAATACCACGGAAGAGAGCGAAGGAACCGTTGATATTACCGATTCTACAAAATGGACTGAAATTTACGGCGCCGATGTCACCAATAATGATACCATTACGATCACCGGGATGGCACGCGACGGCTCAACCCCGATCAACGGAACCTATACGGCCATTGATGTTGGTACCGATACAGTGGGGGGGCTGCTGACAGCCATCGAATCTGCCTATACGGCCCAGGGAACCTCAGTGGATGCATTTATAAAAGACGGCAAAATCTATGTCGAAGATCAAACCGCCGGCAGTTCTTCCATTACACTGACACTGACGGCAAACAACCAGGGCGGCGGCAGTCTCGATCTGGGTGACGGTATCGATCAGATCACACAAAGGGATCTCGATTTAGGTCTGATCAACGGCACCGTCACCGGACTGGATGTAGCGGGTACCATCAATGGAGAATCGGCAACCGGCTCAGGGCAAGTATTGGCCGGGGATGAGGATAATGTAAACACCGAGGGATTGTCCGTGCGGTACTCGGGCAGTTCCGATAATGCCGATGCCGGCACCGTACAGCTGACGCTGGGTGTGGCGGAGCTCTATGATCGGGTTCTCTACAACATGACCGATATTATTGACGGGTATGTGACATTTAAACAGGATTCGTTGCAGAACAATATCACGCGGTATGAAACCAAAATCGAAGAGATGGAGGCCAGGCTCGATATTAAGATGGAAACTCTGATCAAACGGTTTGTTCAAATGGAGCTTGCCTTGAGTCGCATCCAGAATCAGAGTGATTGGCTGGCCAGCCAACTCAGTGCCGCATCCTCGGGCTGGAGATAAGAATTGAATCACTGTTCCGGAAATTAATGCCAGACAGACCGGTATACGGATAGAATCTATCGTTTGATCGGTTCAGCAGATAAGTATTGACAACACCATTGATTGAGGGAGGAAGGGAATGTACGCAAAACAGATCGGCGCATACCAGAAAAGCGATGTATTGACAGCGGATCCCATGCGGCTCGTGCTGATGTGCTACAACGCGACCATCAAGAATCTGAAATTGGCAAAAACAAAGTACCAGGAAAAAGAGTTCGAGGCAAAGGGAAAAGCGGTTCAAAAGGCCGTTGACGTGATCAGTGAACTGATCATGGGCCTCGACTATGAAAAAGGCGGTAATATCTCCAAAAACCTTGATGCACTGTATCGCTATATGATCAGACAGATCAACCTGGCGGATGTGAAGGAGGATTTAAGCGGATTTGATGAGGTCATCGACATGTTGATCGAACTCGAGGATGCATGGAAACAGGCTGTCGCCGGTAAAAGAAAAACCATAGACACCATTGACGAGGGTCGAAAACAGGCCGGCGCCTGGGCTTAGGAACGCGATTCCTGAGATATGTTTATTAATAGACGACAACCAGATCGAAAAGACCGTTTTGAGATGGAAAAATGAACCTCATCAAAAAATATCAGGAATTGACCCGGCGAATGCAAATCGGTATGGAAAATCAGAATCTTACCGAAATAATGACATGTATCGAGAAACGCCAGCAGATCATTGACCGCATCGAACCCGGCAATCGATCTGTGCCGTCTCAAGAACTGAAGGCTTTTTTTAAAGATATATCCGCTGCTGAAAAAGAATGTATCCGTATCTGCAAATCGGATCTGGAAGCACTTAGAACGCAGCTATTGAACGAGCGGCGCAAACGGCAGGGTCGACAGGGGTATGGGGCAGCGCCCGATCGACCGGCGCCGCGATTTGTAGATCAGAGGGTATGTTAGTTTTTTTTGAAAGGAGGTGATTCGAATGATACAGGATGCTATCACTCAAAACACTGATAAAGTGACCCGGCCCGACACGACACCCGGACCGAATCCCCAAGGGGCAAAGCCACCCGTTGAGATCGAAAAAGCCGAAAATAAAACCCTGGCTGCCGACGCTGAAAAAAAACGGGAGGGGGAAGTCTCTCAAGCATTTTTGGAGGAACTGGAACAAGATATCGAGTCGATCCATAATATCGGCCTGAAATTTTCGGTTCACCATTCAACCGGCCGAACCATGGTGAAAGTCATCAACAAAGAAGATGGAAGTACGATCCGGGAAATCCCATCGAAACGACTTTTGGACCTTTCAGCCAAACTGGATGAAATGATCGGTATGATCTTTGATAGAAAGGTCTAATGCGTATGGGCGCAGGTGATATCTTTAAGTGGATCTTTTTCGGCAATCTTGCGCTGGGTATGTTTTTTCTTATGCCGTTTCTTTTTCAAAAAGCGGGTGTTTGTGCGAATAGGTGCTGTCCGGCATGATCAACTGGACCGCTTCGAACCGTTCCATATGGATCAACAGCGGCGCCATCAGGTTGGCCGAAATCTTATTCGGAGCTCCTGAAGCGGTATTTACGAGAACAAATACCGATAATTTCCCCCTCTCTTCATCCTCTTTCTCCCAACCCAGCGCTTGGGATGCGCCGTTTAAATCGACCCGATAGTCCGGAACAAACAGAAAAGGGCTGATGATGACAAAGGCCAGCCCGGGATCATCCACACTCTGAAACCACAGGAAAGGGTGCGATTCTCCGCGATCAAGGATTATAAACCGTTTCCGGTCCGGAAAACCGGGCAGGGCCCGGATCATAGCAACGATCCTGGCCGGTTCGATCTCGATGGTTCCGAATCGCGTCTGTTCGATTATCAATGCTCTGACTCCTCTGTTTTCTTTTTACTGAACAGTTTGACTGCCTTCAGGATCCCTTCCGAGATCCCCCGGGATGCCTGGAGGTTCTGTTCCTGAATCTTTTCGTAAACCTCCTGCCGGTGGATGGAAACGTGACCCGGCGCCTCGATGCCCAAACGGACGGTCCCCCGCCCCACTTCCACCACCCGGAGATAAATATCGTCTCCAATGTGGATTCCTTCATTGACCTTCCTTGTCAAAACAAGCATATGCCCTCCCTGGCAATTTATGACATCCGTTAAAAATCAGTCTATCCGGTACCGTTTCTATAAGAAATCCGCAAGGCTCAGTTTCATCAATTTCGATGAGGATGTCAATGCCGCCTGATAGGCCAACTCAACCGCTTTAAGCCTGCTGATGGCTTCGACAATATCCGCCTCCTCTATCTCGGCCCTGTTATCCGAATAAGTTAATTTAAGATCCGTGATAATTTTCTCTTTTGTTTCGATGCGGACGCCCTTGGCCCCGATATCGGCCATGGCGTTGTTGACGGTATCAAAGTCGATATCCAGGTTGTCAATACCGTTGCCGATTCCGTTGATATTATTGGCCTTTAAATCACTGTATAGACTCATCAGGGAGTTTAACAAATTTGAAAAAAGCGGATCCCCATCCCGCCCCACCTCGATGGTGGTATCCTTCCCGGATTTGACGGCAAACGGAGTACTGTTTCCTGAATAGGTTGCGGTGGTCGGATTCTGTCGGTCATCCAGGGAGAACGGGATCGTGTCTGTTTTCGTTCCCCCAAAAATATACTGCCCCTGGACACGGGTATTTGCCAATCCCTCAATGGTCAGTATATATCCCCGGATCTCCTCTGCAGAAACTTTCCGCATATCGGAGTTTGCCGTTGCACTGTTCATGGCGATGGCAATGGTCTTTGAATCTGTAATGATATCCTGTACACTGCCCAAAGCTGCCTCCCCGGCATTAAGCCATGTCTTTCCGGTGGCCGTATTCCGCTTTAACTGATCCAGGTTGGACAGATTTGATTTCAGCGAAAGCACTTTCGTAACCCCCACAGGATCATCTTTTAGATCATTGATCCGCTTTCCGGTGCTCACGGTCAGATTGGCATCGGTCAAGTCTTCCGTAATCCGCTCCAGCTGGTACCGGGTCGTTTCATACTGGGATTTTTGGGCAACCCGCATAATTTCCTCCCCCTAAATACTCGTACTCTTAAATACGATTAAACTACATCATTTCGTATTGATTATGGTCATTAGCAGCTCATCGGCTACGGAGAGCAGTTTTGAGGCCACCGTAAACGCGTGCTGATACTTCATGATATTGATCATCTCCTCATCCAGGGATACCGCGGAAAGATTGTCCCGCTGTTCGGTAATTTTTCCCACAAACACCTCGCCGAACTCTACGGAACGTGAAACTTCCGCCGATTTGATACCGATGGACCCCACCATGGACTGATAAAAATCCTCCATGGACATGTTCAGCGCCGTTGTGGTGCTGTCGTCTCCCCGGGAATAGGTCCATCTGCCGATACTTGTTGCGGCATACTGCAGATCTGCTATGGCGATTGCGTTGCGGCTGTCGCCGACACCGAAACTCCCGGGGTCGGGGCCGGTGGAATCGATCTGTGCTGCGGCAATATAGGACCGGTCCTCAAGCAGGGTGTTCACATGGATGGTCTGGGCATCCACACCGTCAAAAAAAGTGTTGATCCCGAGAGCGGCTGTCAATCCGCTGTCTGCAAACTGGTCGTCTCCAAAGGCAATTCCCCTGTCGGCGGCAGGAGTAAAGGTAATACCGCCGGATGTGTTGGCGGCGGTTACCCCTGTTCCGGCAGCATCTCTATTGAATTGCTCCTTAAAGGATTCCAGTGTCCAGTGCCAGTCGGACATCATGTGCGCGGTGGCACTGCCGGTGCTGTCGGTTTCGACGGTAAAGGCGTCGTTTGCGGCAAACCGGCCCCCGGCAAATGTCAGGGTCATGCCGTCCACGGTTGCGGTGGTAGTGGTTTCCGTCAGTGTAAATGAACCGGAGGTGAAGCTGTTGGACCAATCGATGGTAACCGTATTTGCTGCGGTCCCGATGAGTCCAGTACCGGTAACGGATGAGACCGTAAACTTGTAATTATCAAGTATGCTGTTGGCGGTTCCGGTAGGGGTCAAAGATACCGCCGCACCATCTCCGGTGCCATCAGTATTGATTTTGAGCGTATTTCCCTCAACCAACACATCACCGCCAGAGAAGGTAATATCCATGCCGTCGATATTGGCGGTGAGCGCCCCCCCGTTCATGGTTACCGGAGGGTTTGCCCCTCCCCCTGAGTCGGTCCACTCAAAGGTGAAGTCATCAGCGCCGCCGACCACGCCGCTGTTGTTCGCACCGCTGACGCTGGTGACCGTAATCGTATAGGTTTCATTGTTTTGACCGAAGGCATCAGCGAGCGGATAGGTCGGCATGTCAGCGGACACCGCCATATTGGTGGTCACCGACGAATATGATGGGGCGGCCCCGCTGGTATCCTCAACCCACATCTTAAAATCTTTTGTATAATCGATCTTATGACCGTAATCCAGTGTCGCAAGCATCTCGCTGGAATCGGTTTCATAGGTGCCGGCAACGGCGGTGTCGGCAAACTGTTTCCCCACCCCCTGGCTGTGCTGGTAGTTTACGGACCAGATGAGTTCTTTTGTAAGACTGTCCAGTTCCGCCTGGTTTTTACTCAGGATCTCGTCCCGCATCTCAAGCCAACCTTTGATTTTACCTCCGGTAAGTTTGTCAGTGATATCGACGGTTCCACCGTAGGAACTCTCCCACATCACCCGGCCGCTTTCAAAGGTAAGGGATCGGGCACTGGACTGGACAACCAGATCGAATCCGCCGGCGGTCACAACGGACATGGACCCGTCCGGCAATTCAAAGGCATTGATATCCACCAACTCTCCCAATTGGTTTAACAGTGCATTCCGGTGATCCAACAGATCGCTGGCCACCTGATTGTCTTCCAGCCCGATTATCCGATTGTTGATATCGCCAATCTGCAGCGCAATTGTCCCCACATGGGATATGACCGACGACAGCTCGTTATTCAGATCGTTCTCGATCTGAAGAAAATCATTGGTCAGGGTATCAAGACGCTCTGAAAGGTGAATCCCCTTTTCATATACGGCCTGTCGTTCGGGTTCTCCCGTGGGGTTGTTGGACAGGTCGTGCCAGGTGTTCCAGAATTCCGACATGATATGACTGACGCCGTTTTCAGAGTTTTCGCTGAACGCGCTTTCCAGTATGTCCATGTATGCGGCGGTCTCTTTATCGGCCGCAAGGTCTGATTTTAAATCCACGAGCCGGTTTTCAAGAAGCTGGTCGCAATATCGTGAGATGGATTCAACTTCAACGCCGGTTCCGATCATGACGGTACCGACGGATACCGGATCGGTGGGGTTGAACACCAGGGTCTGCCGGCTGTAATAGGGAGAATTCACATTGGCGATGTTATGACTGGTAACCGCCATACCCTGCTGTTGGGCGGCAATGGCCAGTTTTGCCGTATTGAGCACCATTCCGATTCCACCCACGGTTACACCTCCCTGTGGAGAAACAGGTGGGTGGCCGGATTTTCCGCACCCCGCCCCCGGTTATATAGCGGATTCTGTTCCCCGGTATCGGCAACCACACCGATGATTTCGTCCAGAACGGTCAGGTACTCCCCGACGTATCCCTTGTTCGCCTTTAACCGCACCCGTATTTCCTCTTTCAGTGTTCCCCGGGCAATCCGCACATTTCTGAGACGATTCTTGATCTCTTTTGGCAGCAGGTTAAGAATCTTTTCCGCGTCCAGTGCCGAAATATCCGTGTTGTGTTGAACCGGCATATCCTTTAATTGCCCAAGGATTTGGTTCTGCTTCTTTTCGATTTTTCGGGCAATCCTGCTTTTCTGTTCGGATATTTTCCACAGGGCATCCACATCAATATCCATGATGCTTTTTCTTTCCTTTTCCAATGCATCCAAAAGGTCCTGGTACAGGACAATTTCTTCCTGATACAACGATTCAATGGTCAACCCGGACGCTTCCATAACATTCCCCCCCTTTATATACATCGGACGATCCATACCCGATCTGAAGCCGATCATCGGCAGTTGAGGTTCTATTTGCCCTCTTTTTCCATTATCTGACGCCGAACCTGTCGATACAGGGCATCACCGATGCCCAGCCCCCGTTCCTTTGCCAATTTTGTGGATATTTCCTGTAAAAACATGGAATCAAACACCTCGCTCTGATGGCTTTTACCCAGGACACCCCCCTCGGGGATGGTTTTTTTCATTGTTTGAACCATCATATTCAAAAAAAGACCTTCAAAATCGGAACAGGCTTTTTTTAAACGGTCATCGGTTTTTCCCTGCAAAGCACCCGGCCGGTCTGCCGCCGCCGGCCCGGAGGATGCCCGGCTTGTCTGTGGGCCTGTCTGTCTTGCGGCAGTATTTGAAATGTTCAGGGTTTGATAATTCATGGCGGCTCTCCTTCCTATATGATTTCAAGCTCGGCCTGGAGTGCGCCGGCTGCCTTGATACTCTGAAAGATGCTGATAAGATCTCTCGGGGTAACGCCGATGGCATTCAATGCCCGGACCAGATCATTGATGTTCGCCCCGGCCTTGACGATCATGAGTTTTTCCTTCGGTTCCTCGACTTCGACATCCGATTCCGGTGTCACCACCGTCTCCCCGCCCCTTGAGAACGGCTGGGGCTGGGAAACATTAAACGACTCTTTGATGACAATACTCAGGTTGCCATGGGCCACGGCCACCGTAGAGATCCTGACCTTTTCGCCGATAACCACCGTGCCCGTCTTTTCGTTGACAACGATCCGGGCCACTGCATCCGGTTCCACATGAAGCGATTCAAGCTTGGCCAGAAAACCCGGCACATGCTCCCGGTAGGATTCCGGCACCTTCAACTGCAGGGTTCCGGAATCGACCGGTCGCGAAACCGTCTCGCCCACGGCGTTATTGATGGAGTCGGACATTCTGAGTGCGGTTGTAAAATCCGGATTAAAAAGCGTCAGGGTCAGGGATTTCTTCTCGGAAAAGGCAACCGGTATCTCTCTTTCGACGGTGGCACCGTCTGCGATCCTTCCGGCCAGCAGATGGTTTTTGGTCACCGAGCTCCCGGATGCGCCCTGGGCGCCGAAACCGCCCACCGATATGGGCCCCTGGCCAAGGGCATAGACTTTGCCGTCTGCTCCCTTTAACTGGGTAAGCAGAAGTGTTCCCCCCACAAGGCTCTGGGCATCCCCGATGGATGAAACCAGCACATCGATCCGGCTTCCGGTCCTTGAAAAAGGCGGCATTTTTGCCGTCACCATGACCGCGGCCACATTTTTCACCCTAACCAGAACCGGATTGACATCGATACCCATCCGCTTCAACATGTTGACCAGTGACCGGCGGGTAAAACGGGTTCCGGACTTATCCCCGGTGCCGTCCAGTCCCACCACCAGCCCGTAGCCGGTCAGCTGATTGGATCGGATCCCCTTAACCGCCGCGAGGTCTTTTATTCGGGCGGCCGATGCCGTATCTTCTCCCAGGAAACCGGGTAGAATGAACAGGCCCAGCATCACTGCGATTACCGTATAGAAGGTTCTTAATGATCCGGACTTCATAAATCGTCTCCCGTATCGTGTTTCAGTCTGTTTTACACGTTGCCTGTTGAGCATTATCTGTTTTATAGGTTTCATGATCGTTTCAGTTTAAAAGGGCCAGATGTGATCGACCAGACGGGTTCCCCAGCCGGGACGCTGTTTGTCGGCAAGCACCCCCTGACCCACGTATTCGATACGCGCATCTGCGATATGGGTCGATTTTATGCGGTTGTCCCTGTCGATATCCACCGGTCTTACAATACCGGTCACCGTGATAAACTGGGTCTCGTTGTTGACCCGCATGCCCCGTTTTCCGAAAATCACCAGGTTGCCGTTGGGCAGCACCTCTGTTACCACCGCACCGATAGAGGCGGTCACCTGGCCGCTCCGGTCGCTGCTTCCCTTTCCATCAAAGGTATTTTCCATCTTGGCCTTAAAAAGGGTGCCGTTTAATTCTCCTTCGGCATCCCGGTTCAGGCGTTTGTTCGCCTCTTCCAGAACCTTCATGTATCCTCCGAGTTGGGATACACCCGCATCGATGCTGGAACCCCGGCTGGCTTTGGTGTTTGCGTCCATATTCGACGAGGTGTTTTCAACAATATCGACGGTGATGGTATCCCCGGTGCGTTGGGCCCTTACATCCATAAAAAGAGTCGAAGCGCCGTTGTCCGTCCAAAGCCCGCCTTCTGTCGGTTTCGGAACCACATAAGCCCGCCTTTGGGGCATCTGCTGGGAATTATTTTCAATCTCCCGGGCCGATACAGGTTTTTCCCCGGTACCGGCACAACCACCGGTTCCGATGATGATAAAGAAAATGCCGAATATTGCGAATGCTTTCAATTCAAGTGTTGCCACGTCAATCTCCCTAAAAAATCACTTCGACGGTGGAGGCGTCTTTTACACGCCCCACGATTATTTTTTTCGATCTCATATTTTCAATCTGTATCTGCTCGCCGGCCCCACCCGCGGTTTTTGCGATTCCGATCGTTACAATCTTAATGATCCCGGTTTTGGCTACCAGCTTCACCCGATCGCCTTTATTGATAACCGGCGGAACGGACAACAGGTTCTGCCGCAGATAGTTTCCGGCCTTTAGGTTGCGCTTCAATCGCTTGCCCACGGCATCGTTCAGATCTCTGATTGCCGCTGCCGGCATCCGGGATGTGTTCATCCGTTTATACTCAAGATCACCCGGCTCCAGCACGGTCCCCCGGGAAAGATAGCGGCCGGCGCACACGACCGTCTCATACCGATCCACCCATCCGGACAGGGTCAGCCATCCGAATTTCTCCCCGTCCACCTTGACCATCACCCTCAGGCTGACCCGGCCGGTAATTTTTCTCGGTTCCGGTTCCAAAAGGTGCAGGCTGACCTCACCCACCGGGAATTTATCGGTCCCGCGGACTTTGATCCGGGTAATTTTAAACTCGGGATCTTCTATCCGCTCCTCAACATACCGGTGGAAATAGTCTTCCAACCGCTCCGGCATCAGCGTTTGATGGGCACGCCGGATATGAACCTGTTCAGGGGCTGAAATTACAATCGAATCGGAAATCCGGCCTTTGGTTCGGACAACCGAGGCCACCCATTTCCCAGGCAGAAACTTGTCCTTTCCAGGTGCCGGTGCAGTCATGAGTACCGTACCCTTTGCATGTGTCGGTAAAAGGGTGTCGGATTCCATGACATCGCTTAAATAGATCCGATTTCCGGTTACCGTCACAGCGGAATGGATGGCAATCGAGGCAGATTTTGCCGTATCGGAATGCTTTAATGCGGCTGCATTCACATGGGATGCCCCGGCAACAAAAAAACATACCCACGATAAATTTACCAAAAGCCCTTTTTTTACCCATTGGGATACTTTTGCCCCGAACGCTGCCCTGCTGCATGATCCGATGGTTGACATGTCTAAATCCTTTTACCGTTTCAGATTGTTTGCCAGCTGGAGCATGCTGTCTGCGGTCTGAAGTGCTTTTGAATTGGCTTCATAGGCGCGTTGGACCACGATCATACTCACCATCTCATCGACAATGCTGACGTTTGACATCTCCAGAAAGTTATTGTTCACCGTACCGTATCCGTCGGTCCCGGGGGTTCCTTCAACCGCATCTCCGGACGCTTCGGTCTGTCTTAAAAGATTCCGGCCCGCCGCAAAGAGCCCGCCGGGGTTTGCAAAGGAATAGAGATTGATCTGGGCCGTGGCCAGTTCTTCATCCCCTGACCCATAGGCGGTCAACATACCGTTTGACTGGAGGGTGACCAATACCGTTTCCTCGGGTACGGTGACCTCCGGTTGCAGACGGTCCCCATTGGCGGTGGTGACATAACCTTCACTGTCCAGGGTAAAATTTCCGGCCCGGGTGTAAAGTTCTTCATCACCGCTCATAACCTTGAAAAAACCCTTCCCCTCGATGGCCATATCCAGATGGTTCCCGGTATCAACGTAATCGCCCTGGGTATAGACCTTTTGTACCGACTGGGGGCGCGCCCCCATACCGACCTGGATCCCAACCGGGATCTGACCGCCAGCAGGCGTTTCCGCCCCTGCGATCACCAGGGTCTGATACATCATATCCTGGAAATTGGACCGGCTCTTTTTAAAACCGGTGGTATTTGCATTGGCCAGGTTGTTTGCGGTCACATCGATACCCATCTGCTGTGCCGTCATTCCTGATGCTGCTGTCCATAGACCTCTAATCATGTTCGCCTCCGCGTAAAATCATTCCGTAGTTATACTTTCCCCAGTTCGTTGATAGCCTTTGCATCTGTCTCATCCAACGCCTGGAGCGTTTTCATGCAGGATTCATAATTCCTCATGGTTTCAATCATTTTGGTCATTTCCACCACCGTATTGACATTGGGCATTTCCAACTCTCCCTGGCGCACGACAGTCCCTTCGGCTGCGGTTTCATCAAGGGGGGAGCCATTGTAGATAAACAGGGACTCGCCCTCTTTTGTAAACAGATCCTTTTGTGCAAAATCGACAACGGCCGCTTTCCCCACCATCCCCATGGTTCCGGTGGTTTTATCTTCGGTCCAGATCTCTCCGGCATCATTGATTTCAACGCGGCCCCCGTCGATGGATATCGCACCGCTATCGCCCATTACCAGGTCTCCGTTTTGGGTGACCAGCATGTTTTCGCTGTTCAGTGTAAACGTACCGTTTCGGGTGTAGCGGATGCCGCGCTGGGTCTGAATCTTGAAAAATCCGTCTCCGTTTAATGCAAGATCCAATGAATTTCCGGTGCTCGTAAAGCCGCCCTGTGAAAAATCGATATTCATGTTTGCCTGGAGCATCTCATCAAAAGACAAAACATCGGCCTTAAACCCGGTGGTGCTGACATTGGCAAGATGATTGATAACCGTCTCCATTTTCAGTTCCTGCCTGATTCCGGCCTGTACCACTTCGGTTACGTCAGATAGCATTTTAAGACACTCCTCTTCGATTTTTGACAGGATACTCTGCAATATGGATGCCACCCGGAAAACAGATGTCTCAAACAGTCTGCCGGGACCGGAATAAAGCAACATAACAACTTGATTATTCATATAATTTTTAGCTTTTGCGATGATGAAATAAGGGGGCTGTCTTCTGGAGTAGCGGGGGGTGTAAAGGGCCTGGAAAAATATGCCTAGACCGGCTTATTTTTCCCATTCATTGCGTATACAAACGCAAGCAGCTCGGCAACGGCAATATAGACGTTCGGGGGTATCTGCTCTTCGATATCCAGCTTGGAAAGCACCTCGATAAGATCCGGATCATCCTTTACAGGGACACCGTGTTCCTGGGCGACCTTGATGATCCGCTCGGCAATACTGCCGGCCCCTTTGGCCGTCACCCGGGGTGCACTCTCTTTGTCCGGCCGATACCGCAGAGCAACGGCTTTTTTCCGATGGGCCTTTTCTGTCGGCATAAAAAAAGTGCCTTTTTTATCAACATAGATTGAACGGTTCAGTCTGCGACAAACTCAGTCGAGTCGAGTTCAACGTTCAAGGTTGATGGTTTCGTAATAAGTCGAAATCTCGCGCAAAGGCCGCAAAGTTGATGGCCACGTAAAAAGTGAAAATAGTGACGTTCTTAAATTATAACCAATTGTAATTACTGGTATTGAATTTTACTTTTTGTGCATTTTGCGCCTTTTTGCGGCTACATCAAAGTTAACTTTAGATAAAAGCAACCGGACAGCCTATACCAATCCGATCACAGCGGCAAATCTTCCGGTGATCCCCTCTCCCCGGTATGAATAGAATAGATCCGCACGGCATTTCGTACACAAACCGCTCCGGGAAATATGCTGCAATAAAACACCTGCCGAAACGAGTTGATCCGTGCTCATGGACCAGAAATCGAAATGGTTCTGTCTGTTTTTGTATTTCCAGAACGGCTCCGGGATCTCTTTCCGGTAGTTTCTAAATTCCGCACAGCAGGGCCCCAGGGAGGGGCCGATACCGGCCGTAATATCCCCGGGGTTGCACCCGAAGGTCTCTTTCATGACCCCCACCGTGCGGCCGATGATATTTTTGATGCTTCCCCGCCAGCCGGCATGAACGTTTGCCACAACCTTTTTTACCGGGTCAAACATCAGCACCGCCTGGCAGTCTGCGACCTGGATCGCTATAAACATTTCCGGAATATCCGTAACCATGGCATCTCCGACCAACAGGTCGGAACCCTTAATTTGTCCACCGCCAGGGCCGGATCGATTGAACACAAGGATTTCAGTTCCATGGTTCTGATTGATATAGACGATGTTTTCCCCGCCCATGGACCCTGAAATGCGTACCCGGTTTTTATTTACGGATCCGCTCTTATCCCCCAGACCTTTTCCGACATTTAGGCTCTGATAAGGCCCCTGGCTGCTTCCACCGCACCGGGTAAATATCCCATGCCGAATATTTGAAAAATTTAAAAACCGCTCAAAATTAAAAACCTTGATGCCGTTGGTCTCTTTTACGATCATTTGTCCAACTTTTTATAAAACCGTCAGAATTCTGTCTGAACAGTGTTTTTGTTCAAACACGGTACGTTTCTACAATTTTTTCGATAATTTTTGTAGTCGACACATCCGGCAGCAGTTTCACCCGTACCACCCGCCCGCCGTTTTTCGTAACGATATCGGCGCCGACAATCTCGTTTTCCGCCCAGTCCGCGCCCTTGACGAGCACATCGGGCACAATCATCCGGATCAGACGGTACGGGTCCGGTTCATCAAAAACAACAACATGATCCACACATGCCAGCCCCGCCAGGACCTCTGCCCGATGGGATTCCGTAACAAGCGGCTTTTTTGGCCCTTTAATGACCTTTACCGAAGCATCGGAATTGAGACCGATGACCAGTAAATCTCCTTCAGCCCTTGCAGCGGTCAGATATCGTACGTGTCCGGCATGCAGAATGTCGAAACACCCGTTTGTAAAGACAATCCTTTTTCCGAAAGCCTTTTGAGCTGCAACTTCTTTCTGCAACAAATCCGATGACAAAATCTTTTCAGTGCCCGCCATATCGTTCCTTCTATATGAATATCGGTGGTTTGTTTTTATTTCTGAAATAAAAGTGCAAATTGATTTTCGAAATGGGTTTAAATTAATACGCTTATCTTCAAAGCCGTTAGGTCTTTACTGGAGCATTATAGATAACCGCGTAAATTAATACACAAGTACTAACTGGTAAAAGCTCAAATGCCAAGCGCCACCTACTGTGCCCTTGCCAGGGTCAGGACGTCGACCTGCTTTGCACCGGCTTTGAGCAAGGTCTGCGCACATTCACCCACGGTGGCTCCGGTGGTGTAGACATCATCGATCAGGAGGATATTTTTCCCTTCTATCTTTGCCGTTCTTTCGGCTGTAAACGCCTTTTTGATATTCCGGATCCGCTCCCTTTTCCCCAGCCCGGTTTGAGGCTCTGTCCATCGTTTCCTGAAAAGCACATCCTTTTCAATCGCCGGCACCGGAGGATATCGCCGGTGCCAGCCTCTGACCAGAAGATAGGCCTGATTAAACCCCCGTTGCCTGAACCGCCTGGCATGCAGCGGCACCGGAATGATCAGATCGATCTTTTTTTTATGAAAACCGTTTCTATAGGTTCCCAAAAGCATTTTCCCCAGGGGAGCCGCCAATCGGGTTTTCCCCTGATACTTGAACTGGTGTATCAGCGTCATCAGGGTTCCATCATAAACGCCGAATGCCCGGGCCGTCCGGAAATGTCTTTTGGACAGAATACATGTTTCACAAAGGTGATCTTCGCCTTCAGGGCTGCCGAACACCGCCCCGCAGCATTTACAGATAGGAGAGGTTACCGTTTTGAACCGCTCGGCGCAGGCCGGGCAGACAAATGAAGCCATGCGATGCGGCACTGGGGCGGATAATGTTAAGCGCCCCATGTAACCGACTTTTTCGGTCACATCCGAACTCGGGGAAATAAAAGATCGGCACACCGGACATGTTGCCGGAAAAATCACCTCACCGATCACTCGGATGATTCGCGTCAACACCTTCATGGCTCAACCGGTAAAAAATCCCGGCCCAGAGGACCGGCCGTTACTTATCCCCAGAGTAGATTTGCTTTGTTGAAAGTCCATTGTTTTGTAGAAATTTCAAATAACAAACCCCAAAAAACAAGCAAATAGCAATAACCAAATACGCTTATCCACAAATCTCTAGTTGCATACCGCAATAGGATTTGAAGGTGATTCGATTCGTGGATGTGTGACTGTCTGAGTATATTAGGGAGCGTTGCATCAAACAGCATGATGGTGTTGCAATAGACCCTAAATATTTTATATCGCTCGATGTTTTATTGATCTCGGGGCTCTGTTTGATGTTACGATCCCTTATATACGAGTTTTATCCGCCTCCGGCGGGTTCATACGTCCACGAAGCGGGTTATCTTCAAAGCCGACAGGAATTAAATATGAACGGATAATCAGGACAATAAATTTGATCCTCTCCCAGATCAGGTGGAAGAAGGGTTTCCCGGATCCACTTGAACCCTTGGCCCCTCAAACCCTACAGTTCCGTTGTCTGAAAACCTCATACATGGCAACGGCGCCGGCAACCGACGCATTGAGCGAGTCGATTTTCCCGGACTGGGGAATCGACACCAGAAGGTCGCATTGCTTCTTAACCAACGGTCGTATCCCCTTCTGTTCTCCCCCGATCACAATGGCTGTCGGTACGGTAAGGTCTGCTGTAAAAATGGACTCCTTTTGGGCCGCATCCAGACCCACAACCCAGAAACCCTCTTTTTTCAATAATGAAAGGGTACCCGCCATATTGGTTATCTGTGCCACGGCTGCATGTTCCAGGGCGCCTGCAGAGGCACGCGAGACAGCCGGTGTAGGTCCTGAAGATCGGTCTTTCGGTATGCAGATGCCGTCAACCCCCACACAATCGGCCGTTCGAACCAGGGCGCCGAAATTTTGAGGGTCCACAATGCCGTCCAGAAGCAGCATAAAAGGCGTGGAATGCTCTGTCTCAAACCGGTTTAACAGCTTTGAAAAATCGACCCGCGGGTAAGCACTCACCCGGGCGGCGATCCCCTGGTGCCGTTCTTGCCCGGCGATGGCGCCAAACGCATCTCTATCCAACTGCTCAATGGGGATCCGGTTTGATTCCGCATGCCGAATGATTTCCCGGAAACGATCGGAGGCTCTCTTTTTGAGGGTGTAGATAGTATAGATCTTCCGCCGGCCCGCTCGTATCGCTTCCCGGATGGAATGGACGCCGAGGAGCACTTCCGGGTCGGAAGTCTTGGAATGAAATTTTCTGGCAGGCATTACACCGTCCCTGCAGCGGATCCATGGGTTTCGATGATGGCTGCCATGGATTTGGCCGCCGTATCCAGGTGATCATTGACAATGACATGACGGTAAAGGTTCTTTTTTGACAGTTCATTTTCAGCTTCCACCAGACGCCTTTCAATCTCGGGCCGACTGTCGGTGTTTCTGGATTCCAGGCGTTTTCTTAAGACATCCAGGCTCGGCGGTTCAACAAATATGGTAACCGCATCCGGGTATCGTTCCAGAATCTGGAGCGCACCCTGGACATCGATATCGAGCAGGATGTCATGGCCGGCATCCAGTTCTTTGTCGATAAAGTCTGTGGATGTGCCGTAATAGTTTTTGTGAACCACGGCCCACTCGGCCCACTGGCCTTCGGCAATACCTTTCTGAAAAGCCTGTTTATCGATAAAATAATAGTCGCGGCTATGGATCTCTCCGGTACGGGGTTTCCGGGTGGTAAAGGATATTGAATACCGGAGTTTTGGAAATTTCTCACGGATCATTCCGCATAGAGTGGTTTTCCCCCCACCCGATGGTGCGGAAACGATAAACAGGCAGCCGGAATTCTTTACACGAGGCGTCTGTTTCTGAGAAGACAGGTCTTTCATGATTGCTTCTTATAGCGTATCTATAACGTTGCAAAGCGTTGGGATATGGTTTCCGCCTGGATGGCGGAGAGAACCACATGGTTGCTGGCCATGATGATGATGGCCCGTGTCTTTCGACCGTGTGTTGCATCGATGAGGCGCTTCTCGGTTTTTGCCTCATCCTTTAACCGTTTCATCGGCGCTGAATTCGGCGATACGATGGCAACCACCCGATCGGCAACCACCGTGCTGCCGAAACCGATATTTAATAAATTCTGCTGTTCCATACCTCCTCCAGTTCTATGGCTATTCCACATTCTGTACCTGTTCGCGAATTTTTTCAAGCTCGGATTTGACACCCACGATGATGTGTGACAAATCGGCATTTCCGACTTTAGCCCCCATGGTGTTGAACTCCCGGTTAAATTCCTGCAAAAGAAAGTTCAGCTTACGACCGGGGGAGGTCTCCGACGCCATGATGGACCGGAACTGTTTGAGATGGCTGTCGGCCCGGACGATCTCTTCTGCGATATCACTCCTGTCTGCATGGAATGCAGCTTCCTGGGCTATCCGGGCGGGGTCGATCTCGACCAGTCCCTTGGTCAGGGAGGCGATCCGCTCTTTGAGACGCTCCTGGTAAAGAGACGGAAGCCCGGTGGAATCGGTTTTGATCCGTTTTAGGGATTGTTCGATAAACTCGAGGCGTGTTTCAAAATCCCGGGAGATGGCGTCACCTTCCCGATGCCGCATGACATCCAGGTCATCAAGGGCACGGACCAGGCAGGCCTCCAGAACGGGCCAACAGGATTCGATATCCTTTTCAGACTCCGTCAGCCGGATAACCCCGCCGGAGCCCAGCAAAAATTCCAGGGGGAGTTCACCCGGGATATCATAGCCGGTTTTCAGTTGGGCAACCGCAGCCTGCAGGGCCCTCATTTTGGGCGCATCGGTTTCCACAATATAATCCGGGTCGGAAACATCCCGGATCTTAATATGAATCTCCACCCGTCCCCTTGACAATCGTCCGGAAATCAATGATTTGCTGCGGTCTTCCAGCCGCATATAGATATGGGGTATCCGAAGTGAAATATCGAGATGACGGCTGTTGTATGTTCGGATTTCCGCCGTCACCGTGTAACCGTGCTCCGCTTCTTCCGCACTCGCAAATGCGGTCATGCTCTTTATCATAAGGGCCATCCTGTGTGAGTAATACTGTGTCAAAAACGTGTTTAAGCAATCAGAGACCGGCCTGTTTTAAATCAAAACCGTATTTTTTCCGCACCCGCTCAAGAAAAGAGATGATGTGATGGTGCGCATAATCCGGATACGTCCAGGGTAAGGTTTCAAAGGCGCCTCTCCTGTACACCAGCGTAAGATCCGCATAGATGCCGTTATCGAGATAGATTCTGTGGGCAAAATTCTTCCCCGTTGCCAGCACAAATCGTTCGTAGACCAGATATCCCGGATCCAGGTTTACCCGCCGTTTATCGCCGGATGCATCACCGGATAGATAGGATCGTTCGATGCTGTTTGTTGCCGATTTAATCTCGGCAAGATCGTTTTGCTCGATAAAGGCCTTAAAGGCGATCATCCGCCGAAACAGGGGGGTACCCATTTCAGGCGTGTAATAGGTGGTAAAATCGAACGGAAACCAGGGGCTCACCATATCGATTGCACCGAACCGTTCACAGAGTGCACTCCCCACCGAAGGCAACTGGCCTTTGTCTTTGACAATAAGGCCGATTACCAGTTTTGCGGGTTTTGGCGGCAGGGGCAGACTCATGGTCAGCTATGGGGAGACGATCGGTTTTGCCTCGTCGATCAACATAATCGGGATATCATCCCGAATCTCATAAAGAAGACTGCAATGATCACAAATCAGGCCGTCTTCTGTTTTATCCAGGTATATGTCTCCTTTACACTTGGGACAGGCTAGGATATCTAATAGCTCTTTACTGATCGCCATGGGTATCTCCTTTTGGACAAGATGCTCGATTAATCACCCATTCACATAGCAAACTTATGCGCGGCATGCAAAATAAAAGAAAGCTTCGATTTCTTGTTATCCGATGGTCCGGCATGGGCGATGTCGTCATGACGCTTCCGGCGCTAAAATGGCTGACCGATCATTTCAGAGACTGTCAAATCTATTATTTGACAGACCGGCCCTTTGAAAAAATCCCTCAACTCTCGGCGCATGTCCGCCATACGGCGGCCATCGATCGACGGGGGTTTAAAACCCGAAAAAACCTGTCAAAAACCCTGTGGCAGACCATGATCACGATACTTCGGCTCCGTCGAAAAAAATTCCACATGGTGTTTGACCTCCAGGGATTTGGGGAAACATCGATTATCGCCTTTTTAACCGGCGCACCGATCCGGGTCGGCCGGATCAAGGGCTCACCGTTGCGCAAACAGATGTATACCATCCCCATAGTGGCGGACTGGGAACAGGATCACCGCTCCCGCTATTTCGTAAAAGCCATTGCCCGTAGCTTTGGATATCGGATATCGGAATATTTAGATCGCCCGTTGATAGAGATCGGCAGAAAAAGACCGGGTCCCCGCCCCCTCCGGGTCGGTCTCAATATCGGTGCCTCCACCGAGTCCAGGCGGTGGTCCGAAAAAAACTTTTTTCTTCTGGCGCATCGATTGTCGCGAAACGGGCTTAAGATCCGTTTTTTTCTCGGCCCCCAGGAACGTTTTCTCGAAAAGACGGTAAAGCGCCGCTGCCATGCCGAAGGATGGGAATTTTTTGTTTCTGAAGATTTCGACAGCCTGATTGAAGGATTGTCGACGTGCCGTCTTTTGGTTTCCAATGATACCGGCCCCGGTCATTTGGCTGCGGCACTCGATATACCGGTAGTGACCCTTTTTTCCACCGGAAGCCCGGAAAATGTACGGCCCCTGGCCATCAATGGGAAATGGCTCCGGAACCGGTCCGATATCAACGGAATATCCGTTACCGATGTTGAAACCGCATGCCGAAGCTTGCTGTCATCATGGGAGTAAAAAATCCGGGTCCAGAAGGCCCGGATTTGGTCCACGCCAGAGGGAATTTGTTCTGTTGAAACTTCATTGCCTTATTGAAATTTCAAATAACAAATCCCAAAAAACAAACAAATTACAATGACCGAAATTCAAAATCCCAAACAGAAAAACCGATTGCTTTGAACCGGTTTGAAAATTGTGATTTGTGATTTATTTGGAATTTGGTGCTTGGAATTTGTGATTTCAAACACAACACTGCCAGGGCAGAGCCACCTATCTCTGACTCCCGCACAGCGGGATCTTCGACGGCCCCAGAGGACCAGGTTTTCGTTGCTAGAATAAAGAATCGACATCACCCTTTACTTTTTTTCTGGCAAATTCCGGGATATCCTTTATTCGCCAGCGCCGATGGACCCAGAGCCAGTTATCGGGGGCCATTCGGATATGTTTTTCAATAATTTCATTAAACAACCGGGTGTTCTCCACGATATCCCGACTCAAATCCCCGGTTCGGATCAACTCTACCGGCGGATCAAACATGACCTTGTACCGGCCGTTTTTCTGCCGGATATTGAACATCGGCACGACCGGGACGCCATACCGGATGGCCAGCATGGCAAACCCCTTGTTGGTGCAGGCGACCCTGCCGAAAAACGGAACATACACCCCCTCGAACCAGGAGGCATTCTGATCCAAGAGGATAGCAATTTTCTGATTTTGACGGAGCAGACCACCCACCACTCCGGCGCTTTTATCCTTGTCGATGACTCTGTTTCCCGTCCGGGTTCTGATTTCCGTCAGGATCGCCTCCATAGGCTTATGATCCAGGGGGCGCGCCATGGCATGAGCCTGATGAGAAAAGCCGAACTTAAGCGGCATGGCAAGGCCCATCATTTCCCAGTTTCCCAAATGCGCGGTCAAAAAAAGTGCACCTTTACCTCCGGCCAGGACCGCCTTTAGATGTGCTACGCCGGAAAACTCGACATAGGAATCCAGGTTCCGAAGATTCATGCGGAGAAGCGACGGCAACTCCAGGGCGACCCTTAGGAGCTGAACAAAATTGGCTTTTACGAGACGGCGGCATCGGGACCGGGTGATTTCACCGGAAAATGCCTTCATCATATTGTCAAAGGCGATCTTGCGATGGCGCCCATCGAAGATGTACCAGATCATGCCGATGGGATAGGCAAAAAGCGTCAGTATCCTGCGCGGTATAAATGAAACGAACCGCAGTAAATTACTGGCAACCCGATATGTATTGCTGTTTTTTATATCAACCATGATCTGTTTCAACCCAACGGCTTCCGATCAACACCATAAAAAATCCGAACAGCGCCTGATACCAGCTGTGATAGATATTGAAACCGGTCATACCGATGGTAAGAAAAACCACCGGCCACGAAACAAGGGCAACACGATAGCCGTCAAAATTTTTAAAAATAGATTGCACGGCCGTTGTAAACAGACCGGTAAATGCAGCCAACCCCAGCAGCCCGGAGCATGATATAATCATAAAAAATATATTATGGGCATGGGTCTGTTCGGGCAATCGGTAGACAACACCATCAGGGGCTGCGAAGGCGCCGACGCGGCCCGATGCGGCCATGGCTTTGTATGCGTCCTGAAACGAAGAGATCCCCACCCCGACAATGGGGTGATCCTGCCACATTGCCCAGGTGACCTTCCAGTAATATACCCGGTCGTAAATGGTTGCCAGGTTCCACATCCGGCCGTAGCTGAAAAAAAGCCAGACCGCAGCGATCAGACCGAAAACAAGCCCCACAGCCACCCGGGTCGAAACCCGCCGGCGGACCAGAAAAACCGCAGCGAAAAAAACACCTGCCATGGCACTGATAATACCGGTCCGTATGGTGGTTTGAAGCAGCTGAAAAAATGCCGTGAGACCGATTCCGATTAAAAGGGTTTTCATCCTGGGGGAAAGTTTTTGATCCAGAATGCCCCAGGTTAAAAAAACCGGAACCGCATAGGCGCTCATCCCCGCAATCCGGGATGCCTCTTTCAGCTTTCCGGTATAACGGATGAGCGGTTTTCCGATAAGATCAAACCCGATCAGATAGGCTGAAAGGGTATTGAGCGCGGCCCATCCGACACCGGTGGCCAGGCCGTAGAGAAGATACCTTCCCACCGGAAGCCGTTTCGATATATCCAGGAGCGAAACGGTAAACAGGAGATATCGGAAAAAGACGATATCATGGGCCCAGCCCTTGCTCCCGGGTCCGTTTGCAAGGAGGCTGATGACCATACACATATACCAGACAAACCATGCGATCACCATGGGATGTTTGAGGGTCTGAAGGGCGCTCCGATCCCTGAGCAGGATCAGGCGGGCGATCCAGCAGCCGCCTCCCAGGCCGATCATGACTTCAAATCCGACATTGCCCAGCACGAGCCCCACCGGCACCAGGAAACCGGTTACTACGCCCACTTTGTCGAGGCGGGCCCCCCATCGGCGACACTTATCTTCCGTAAACAATAATTGGTCCTTCCAATGCTTTTTTAAGGGCCGCATCGAGCATCTGGACGATGCGGGTCCGGCCAAAGAACCGGTCATAGAGTATCCGTGTCTCATGACCCCGGTTCGAAAGTTCAAAAGGGTTTCTAAACCACTTTTTTACGATCATTGCAAGTGCTTCCGGGTTTCCCGGCGGAACCCAACCGATGACATCCGAACCTTCAACAGACGATCGGTAGGCGGCTGCACGCCGGGTAATCAGGGGACGCCCCACGGCCATGGTCTGAAACACCTTGTTCGGTATGACCCAATCGGCTTTGGGGGTCGTCCCGAAGATGCCCAGCACCACGTTTGCACGTGCAATCCGTTGGGGCAGCCGGTCATAGTCGATCCACGGCTCAAAACGGACATTACCAAGACCCTCGGCATACCGCATGGTCTCGTTTCTCAGCGGGCCTTCACCCAGCAGGGTCCAACGGATCGCCAGATCCCGCGTCATCCGGGCGGCCGCAATGATCACTTCCACGCCCTGGAGCTGAAGAAAACTTCCGTAAAAAAAAACCTCGAAACAGGCATTTGACGGCTGCTGTGGCATCGGCCGGAATACCGACTCCTCTGCCCCCACATAGAGGATACAGAGTCTTTCAGGGGGTACGCTGAGTTCATTTTCATAAAAGGCCGCATGGGCCGGGGTGTCGGCGATCACCACATCGGCTGTTGAAAAAAGCTCAGTTTCCCACCGCTTTCGCCGCTCTCCCCGTGCCGAATCCGGCGGGTATTTCTTTCTTTCGAATACCTCCTTCTCATAGGCCGAGATCAGCGGGTCGATAATAAGCGGAACGTTCCATTTCGAGGCCCGGGCAGCGGCCGAAGAAATATCGGTGTGTCTGAAGCAGGGCACCCAGATCAGGTCCGGCTGCCGCAGTTTCCGGAAATACGACTCAAAACGCCCCAGCCGGCTCGATTTCGGATGGAAATAATCGATGTGCCATCCCAGCTCCTCAAAGGCCCCTTTTAGAATTCGATTCCGGGAATAATTCCGATCCGATCGTCCCCACCAGAGCACGGTTTTCATGATGTCCGCCCCCGTTTAAAATCGATTTGGCTCTGTATGGTTGAAAACACCCTTCCCGGTTCAATGGACAACAGGCAGCTGTGCCGGTTTGAGGGCGGACAAGACCCCGAGAAGCAGGGGCTGCAGGCGGTTTCATGGGAAAAGACCCGTGATTTCTGCCCCACCGAATGGCTCCGGATCCAGCTCGTGGGTCCGAAAAAACTGAATACCGGAACCCCCGAGGTTCCAAAAATATGCATGGGGCCCGAGTCGTTGGTGACGGCAAAAAGCGCCTCTAACCCGAGCACATAAAGCTGCATAATGCTGAATCGCTCGGTGGCATCGATACCGACATGCCTGGAAAGGTAGCGGTTTACCCCGCGGTCATCTGCAGCACCGACCCATACGATTTTAATACCCATGGAATGAATCCGGGTCGCCAGCTCCAGAAAATTCTCTTTTGGCCAGCGTTTTGAGTGCCATGTTGAACTGCTGCCGGCATGCATGAGCGCATATCCACCGTCCCGGATACCGCTACTCAGCTTCCATTCGGCGACCTCATCCGCATCCTCTTTTGCAGGATAAAGCCTGGCGCCGTCTTCGGGACGGGGAAGGCCTGCTGAGGCAAGGGTTTCGTTTAGACGGGTAAAAACATTCTGTTCGGTTTCACGCGTGTAGGGTTCTTCAGGATGATGGGTATAAACCTTGTGGGGCTGAGTACCCACCCGTCTGGCCGCCCCTGAAAACCGAACCATCAGACGACTGGTGCGGTTTCCCTGAAGATCATACACGGCCGCAAACCGTTGCCGGCGCACCCACAGAATACGCCCCCAGGTGCTGTCGCCCCCAAACCGGAGGCGCCGGTCCAAAACGGCCGTATGGATCCGCGGGTGATGGGCAAACAGCTCCGGGAATGCAGGGCCGGTCAAGACCCATGGATCGTCATTTAGATGGTGGTCTAAGATGACATCCATATGCGGCAGCGCCACAAACAGATCACCCAGGGCCGACATCTTTATGATAAGAACCTTTGGCTGGGCAGTAGACACCGCTAAAAAATATCATCCTTTCCGTATGAGCTGCCGGTAGAGCAACAGCGTCTTTTCACACATCTTTTTTACCGTAAATTGCTCACGGACCCACCCATAACCCCGTTTCCCGAATTGCACCCGTTGTATCGGGTCTTCGACGGCCTCTGCCATGGCATTTGAAAGGGCTCGGGCATCACACGGCTTTACCAGCCAGCCGGTCTGCTGATCCAGAACGGTTTCAAGACTGCCGCCGTGAGCCGTTGCGATCACCGGTTTTCCCATGGCCTGGGCCTCCACGGCAATCCGCCCGAAAGCCTCCGGTTCCGTAGAAGAGGCGGAAACCACCACATCGGCAAGTATCAAGGCAGCGGGCATATCCTCACAATGCCCCACAAGCCGCACCCTATTTTCCAGACCTTTTCGGGAGATCAGCTGTTGCAGCGACTCTTTTAAGGCACCGTTTTCGTCGAAATCGCCCACACAGAGGGCCGACCACGGCAGGTGTTTGATGCTGGCGAGAGCTTCTATAAAGACATCTTGCCCCTTCCACCGGCTCAAACGGCCGGGGAGCATTAAAACCGGCCCCTGGGCAGTATCGATCCGCCAGCCCCGGCGCAACGTCTCAAGCCGCACCGTATCCACCGCCGCCGGGTCAAACAGGGTTTCGTCGAATCCACGGTAAATGAGTTCGATTTTTTCTTCCGGAAGCCCGTACCGGGACACCATGTGCGAACCCACCGCACGTGAAATCGCAATGACGCGTTCGCCCTTTGTCATCACCGCGCTGTACTGATTGACCGAATAGAAGCCGTGAAACGTCGTGACAAACCGGGGGCGTCGTGCAATCGGCAAGCTCTTCCATGCCAAATAGCCGACCCAAGCCGGAAGACGGGATCTTGCATGGAGGATATCCACCCGGTTCTCTATTAAAAACCGTCGCAATGGGAAAAAACTGCCCAACACGGCAGGTGACTTGACCCCGATAGGCTGTGTCACGTGCCGGCTTCCGTTCTTTTCAAGCGACGATACCATCCGCCCGCCCCCGGAGACCACAAAGGACCGGTGCCCGTGAGCAGTGAGATAGCTGCCGATCTCCAGGGTCCCGCGCTCAACCCCGCCCGTGTTCAGCTCCGGGAGCAGTTGTACGACAGTAATCGGTTCGGCCACCATCTGTTTAATATCTCCCTGGCGCATCGGGCCGCTTCATCAAGATTCGCTTCCGGCGCTGTTATTTCCATGTTAATTTTCCATTTTTCAAAAGAAGTCACCCATCCATTGGATATAAGAAAATCGGCGCTCCGGTTGAACTTATTGTCTTTCCCTTTCCATTCAACCGGTAGAATCCCCACCCGGCAACCGGCGGTAAGGGCTTCAAAAACCATCGATATGCTGTCTGCGGTCACCCAGACGGAACCGCTTTTATCATACTGTTTCTCGATCCATCCGGGAGGTGTTGATTCGGGTCTAAAAAAGAGAATCTTTTTATTCTCTCCGGCCAGGCGCTCCAGAGCCAAATGGGTCTCCTCCGGGGTTCGCGGTGAAGATGAAAGGGTCCAGGTCGTTCCAGTATCTTTTTTCAAGATGGTGTGGATCTGGTCCAGAACTCGGCTCGTTGACCATCGGTGACTCTTCTCATCGATACCACCCACCAGGATAAGACCCTTTTCCGGACAATGCCAGCCTTTTGATTCGGATGTATTGGGAGGACCGATGGTGGCAAAGATATTTTCAGCCGGTTCTTTTTCGTCATGTTCCGGCACAAAGCAGAGATCCATAAGGCGGATAAACGGAAAGGACGGGCTCATGCACGTCACCACCTTTGCCCCGGACATTTTTTTGAGGGCCAACATCGGTACATGGGTATGCGAACCGGTTCCGATGATAAGATCTATGGATTTCGATTTCACAATCGTTTTTACCGGAAACAGGTATCGCCCGAAATACCGGGCCCAATCTAAAAATCCACGAAAAAAAGAACCCGGTTTTACCGTATGAAAGGTGACATCCACCGGGGTTTCCGCAGCCATTGCCGCAAGAACCCCTCTTGTCTGTTTTTCATGACCGGGTCGCCCGTCTATAAACGCTGTCACGGCTAATGGTTGCATATCGATTCGCCTTCAGAACCTATTGCCAGTTTCACCTGCGATGTGTCGAGAATCGGATTTCCGAATTCGGTTTTCTAAAAATTTATAGAACACCGTTTTCTCCTCTCCGAATACGGTATCGATTCCGATCACTGCAAGATCCATGGTCAGGACAGATCCGTGCTGAGTCATTATTTTTGCATAGTCTTTTTCGGTTGTCACCAGCAATTCCGCCCCTGAATCGAACGCTTTTTTCTGGACCCGTTTCAGGTCATCACGGGAGTATCGATGATGATCCGGAAATCCTTGAAAATCCGACAGTCTGCATTTGAAACTCTCCACGGTTTGGAAAAAATCCTTATTGCCGCCGATACCTGAAAAGGCAAAAACCGTTCTGTTTTTAAGAAATCCGGACAGAGACGAATTCGCTGATTCCAGACCAGACGCATCAATTGTTTTTTCTGCACCTATAATCTTCTGAATCCTCGGCCTGTGGGTGGATGTGAAAACAGGGCGGTTGCCGGCGATACTACGGATGCGATCGATCGATACCGGTTCGGGAGACACGCACCGTGTCAGCACAAACCCATGACTCCGTTCTAAAGCAGATACCGGCTCCCGGAGTGTGCCCCGGGGAACCAGGTGCTGGTTGCCGAAGGGATATCGATCGTCTAAAAGCAGGATGTCAAGATCCCTTGCCAATGCAACATGCTGGAATCCATCATCTAAAACAATCACATCGGTTGAAAATTTCTCGACGGCAATCTGTCCCATCCGGAACCGGTCCCCCCCCACAAGCACCGGCACCCCCTTTAACCGTGATGCGATCATAAAGGGTTCGTCACCGGCCTGTTCCGGATCCATCCGAACGGTTTTCCCGTCACTTACAATCCCACCAGTCCGTTCGGCAGTCCCCCGGTATCCCCGGCTGAGAATCGCCGTCTTAAGGCCCATTTCTTTAAATGCCGATGCCACAAAGATACTCATGGGCGTTTTTCCGGTCCCGCCCAAGGTTATGTTTCCGATGGATACAACCCTGCAGGGAAGCCGCCGGGTCGGAAGTATCCCCTTTTGATAGCAGATACTTCTGGTTTTTATACCGATCTTATAAAGAAAAGCGCCCACACCGAGTAGCGGGGCCATGGAGAACACAGGCGTTTTCCCATGGCCTTGCATGATGGATTCAATCTGTTTCAGCAATCGGTTCATCCGGTCTCCTGCGCTTCTATAAATGCTTTAACCACCGCAACGGTTTTATCCGTGCCCCCCCTGTTGGCACAAAAAAGCGAATAGGCCCGGGCACCCATGCCGGCAGCTTTTCCAGGATCCGATAAGAGCGTATGGACGGCATCAAAAAGTGTTTTTTCACCATGGACCCGGGTACCCGCTTGCCGTTTGATCAGCAACTGAGCAATTTCTTCAAAATCGCTCATGTCGGGTCCGAAAAGGATCGGTTTTGAATAGGCCGCAGGCTCCAATGGGTTGTGCCCACCGGCATTTACCAGGCTTCCCCCGACAAAAGCAACATCGGCCAGGGCATAGAGGTCTTTAAGAACACCGATGCGATCCACGACAATGACATCGGGATTTTCATGGAGCACCCCGTTTTTTTCGGCATCCATGATACCGGCATTCAACCCGGCGGAACGAAACTCCTGACAAATCGATGGGGCCCGGTGGGGATTGCGGGGAACAATGATCATAAAAAGATCTGAAAAATCCTCCTTTAAACGCAAAAATGCGTTTTGAAACAGCCCCTCCTCTCCTTCATGGGTGCTTCCCGCCAGAAACACCGGCCGATCAGATGGAATGTCCAGTCTCTGTTTTAATACCGCAATGTCATGGAGACTTCTCCGGCCATCGGCTTGATCGAATTTAATGTTGCCGGTGAGTGTGATATTTTCCGAAGAAACGCCTAATTTTAAAAATTTTTCAGCATCCTCTCCAGATTGCGCACAGATATGGGAAATCCTTGAAAAAACCGGTGCCGTAAAAATGCGAAACCGCCGATACCCCCGGAAAGAGGCTGGAGACATCCTGGCATTGATCAAAATTGTCGGAACCCTGCGCCGTTTCATTTCGTAGAGAAAATTCGGCCACAAATCCGTCTCCACAATAATAACCAGCCCGGGGTCTGCCTCAGCAGCAATCCGTCGCACTGAAAAAGTCATATCAAAGGGAAAGTAAAATACCGCTTTCAGCAGCGGCTGGAACCGGGCCGTTGCAATCCGGTATCCGGTATAGGTCGTGGCTGAGAGGATAAGGGGTATTTCAGGGAATTTTTTTTTTAGGGCATGGACCAGAGGCGCTGCAGAAAGGACTTCTCCCACAGAAAGGGCGTGTATCCATATCGGTTTTGTATGATGCGGCAGCGGATGAAGCCCCTTCAGCAGGGTGCGGATCCCCGATCGATAAAAAAAGGTTCTTCTCCGTTTTTTGGAAAAAACCAGCATCAGAACAATAAACGGGGAACCGACAACCGCAAGGAGATTGAACAGTATCTTGTAAAGTAGCATCACGTCGGCAACAACCCTATTCCACATACAGCAGGATCAGAACCCCGACACAGGCGGCAATGATATTTGCCGTCCATACGGCAATTATCGGCGGCAGCATTTCCCCATACCCCAAAGAGACGCATAAACTGTGAAAAATCCAGTACAGAAATACGATACCCAGACCATAGGCGACAACAATCGGAAGCCCCTCGTTGATTCTTCCCCTAAAGGAAAGCCCGGTACCGACAAGACAGAGAACGATGCAAACAAACGGGAATGCAATCTTTGCCTGAAGATCCACGCGATATGTCGTGGCATCATATCCTTCTTTTTCAACTTTTTTGATGTAATCCATCAACTCCTTGAAACTCATCTCCTGGGATTTCCTCATGACCCGCTTAAGGTCGGCCGGAATGAAGTCGAGGACTTCGACCCGTTCATCATGGAAATTGATCCGGTAGTTGCCCGTCTTCTTTTCATAGGTTTGAACCATGCTGTCGATTAAAACCCATTTCCCCTTTTTAAAGACCGCCTTTTCTGCATCCACGCGCCGGATGAGATTGAAGTCATCGTCAAACCGATTCAACGAGATGCCATGAAGGGTCCTGTTTGCGGCGTCATAGAATCGGATATGGGTGATGGCACGGTTTCCCTTGATCCAAATATTCTTTTCCCGGGTGGTAACGGCCATCTCCTTTCGGACCTCGCGAAGCCATATCTCGTTGGCCTTGCTGGTCGTGGCCGGTACGATCACCTCGGTAAGAAAAAAGAGAAGAATGGTAAACATGAGCCCCAGGGAGAGCACCGGCCACAACAGGGCATAGATACTGACACCGCTGCTTTTAAGGGCGATGATTTCGTTGTTTTTGCTCATGAGGCCGAAAACCACCAGAATCGCCAGGAAGAGTCCCACCGGCATGATCTGAGCAACGATAAAAGGGGTGTTGTAGGCAAAAAACGTTGCGGCTCTTGAAAAGGGGAGACCCGCTTCCATAAAGTCGTCGATCTTTTCAAAAAAATCCACCGCAATATAGATGCATATCACCGCCACCAGGATGACGCCGAAATTTTTCAATATCTCCCGGCTTAGATATTTGTATATAATCGACATGGTAGCCGTTTAGTTATGATTTAGCATTTGTAAATCGTTTGAATATCGATCTGATTTTTGAATAGATCGAAATCAATACATCTATCTTTACGGTCCGCTCGTTGGCCGTTCGGATAAGCAAAAATATCCCGATACCGCCCATCACCGTATTGGGAACCCACATACCGATAAATGGCGGGTACACACCGGCTTCACCGAATACCCAGCCGGCAGACAACAGGATGTAGTAGCAAAGGAAAAAGACAAGCCCGAGCCCGATCCCGAATGTCCGCTTCGCGGATTTTGACTGAATACCCAGCGGCAATGCCAGCAGCCCCAGGGCAAAGCAGGCTGCAGGGGTCGAAAATTTCTTGTGAAACTCCATCAATGCCAGATAGTATCGATCATCTTTCTTTGTGGCCTCTCGGACATACTGGCGCAGCTCCGGAATGGTCATCTCCTCTTCATCCTTGAGACCGCCCTTTGGCGTTACCAGCGGTTTTTTCGGTGAAATCGTCAAATCATACGTATCAAAATGTATCATATTCGCGGATCGATGCTCCAGGTTTACCTGGTTGATGCTGCCGTTAAAGAGCCTGAAATGAAACCGGAATTTTTCGGGGTCGCTGATAAGTCTAGCTTTCGGGGCAACTGCGGTGGATACGATTTTTTCGTTTCGTCCGTCTTCGATAAATACATCGATCAGCATTTTGCTCTTTATATCGATCTTGTTCACATAGAGGACAACCCCGTCGAATCGGTCATTAAACGTGCGCTCCTTGAGACCGATGTCAAGATTCGATGCAATCACTTTAACGGCAAGCTCTTTGACCGCCAACCGGCCTTTGGGAAGTCCATAAATGGACATAAAGGATGTCAGCAGGTGTCCCATAAGGCAAAACAGCAAAACCGGCGGGAGCAGCCCGTAGAGACTGACGCCGCCTGATTTAAGGGCAACAATCTCGTTGTCTGAAGACAACCGCAGAAACGTGAGCAGCACCGACATCATCACCGACATCGGGATGATAAACTGCAGAAAAAACGGCATGGAATAGGCCAGCATCAAAAGAACCACAAAGAGACTGATCCGGTAGTTTACGATAAGGTTGGTAATCTCAAGGATCCGGGTCATTAAAAAAATAAAGGTAAAAAAGATCAGATTTACCAGAAACGGCGGAATGAGTTCTAAGAATATGTAACGATAGATAATTTTGTTTATCTTCATGGATCTTCCCGTAAAAACGTCGTATCAAGACCGATGTAAACTGTTATTCTATGAATCTTCTATAGTTAAGTCAATAAAACTCTAAGGACCGGCAATCCCCCGCGAGCCGGCACATGTTGTCGGATGGCCTGATTTTACGGGATGAAGAAATCGCTAAACGATTCATGTTTTGGCCTCTGCAGCCCTGCCGGGTATCTCAAGGGTCCGGAGGGTATGCCCGGTCTGCACAACAAAGCGTTCGACGTCTTTACGGGAAATCACCAGAGTGCTGGTGTTGACCAGTGGATGGAATTGAAAGGCAGCAGACTCCCACAGGATCCGATCCACGATAAGCGCCACCTTGCAATCCCTGTCGTTATAGATCGCAAAAAGAGAAACTGCACCCGGGGTAATGCCCAGATATCTCATTAACCGATCCGGTGATCCAAAACTGAGCCGGCCCGCTCCCAGCAGCTTCTGAAATATTTTTAGATCGACCTGCTTTTCCGCACCCACCACCACAAGAAAGTGCTGTCTGCCCTTTTTATCCCGCAGAAAAAGGTTTTTTGTCTTTGCACCCGGCAGCGGGGGAACCAGGCGTTTCGCCTCCTCCACCGTAAATACCGGCGGATGGTCATGCCGATCATATTCGATTCCGTTTTCCGAAAGGAATTTAAAAAATTCATTCATTTTTTCCATCTCTCCCATACCAGCCAGTAAAGAATCTCTCTGAATCGATTTGGTAAACATCGGTCAAGGGATCGAGTGTATTCTTGACACTCGACGGCATCTCCTTTTATAAAAGCAATGATCCACAAAAATCGTCTCGTTGTTGATTCTCAACGGGTCGTATAAATCGATCCTGTACATACCAAGTAAGGAGGCCCAATGAAAGAAAATCATTTACTCTATCTTTCCAAAGAGGCGGTATCTTCCGTCGGTCTTACCATGAAAGAAATAATCGACACACTGGAAAGCGCCTTTAAGGAAAAGGGTGAGGGGCGTGTGGAAATGCCGCCCAAACCGGCCATTCATCCGGGCGGCGGCGACAATTTTATTCATGCCATGCCGGCTTATATTGAAGGCCTTTCTTCAGCCGGCATCAAATGGGTGAGCGGATTTCCAGAAAACTACAAACAGAACCTCCCCTACATCACCGGCCTGTTGATCTTAAACGACACGAAAACCGGGCTCCCCCTTTCGGTAATGGACTGTGTCTGGATCACCGCCATGCGAACCGGTGCAGCCACTGCCGTTGCGGCTCGATATCTGGCGCGGCCGGAGTCCTCAACTGTGGGGATACTTGGCTGCGGGGTACAGGGCCGAACAAATCTGGAAGCACTCAACGTGCTGTTCCCGCTGAAACGGGTCATGGCATACGATGCCGACCCGGCAGCACTCAAAGGGTACTCGGATGAAATGAGCGCTCGATTTGGCCTTGAGGTGGTACCGGTGAAAACACCCAGAGAAGCGGTCAGCGGATGTGATATGGTCGTTACTGCAGGCCCCATACAGAAGAAACCCCATGCAACAATCCGGGCCGGCTGGCTGGACAAAGGGGCATTTGCCTCTCTGGTCGATTTTGACTCCTACTGGCACCCGAGTGCCATGAGAGAAGCCGCAAAATTCTGCACAGATGACACCCCCCAGCTGCTTCATTATCAAAAAGTCGGTTATTTCAAAGATATTCCCCAAATCCATGCCGACCTCGGTGATTTGACCACCGGTAAAAAAACGGGCCGCGACTCTCAAACGGAACGGACCATCGCCGCCAACCTGGGGCTTGCCCTGGATGACGTTGCCGTCGCCCCCTTGCTCTACGCAAGGGCAAAAGAAAAAGGGATCGGAACCTGGTTGCCGCTATAGGTGGCATCGGGCCTCTATCCGAGTACGTGTAAAATCTGTTGAAGCGGCAAAGCCCTTCAGGGGAGGATAAGCCTGAAATTCCAAAAAACAAATAATCCGCCGCAGGCGGAACCGAAATTCAAAATCCCAAACATGATGATTTCGTAAAAACCTCTTCTATGTTTTGGTCACGCGCAGCGCAGGCGCTTGCGCCGCGTGTTGAATGTTGTGGTTTGGGATTTATTTGATATTTGGTGCTTGAAATTTGGAATTTTAGCAGTTGGTGCTCTGCAATTAGCTTTTCCACAATGGATGATTCAATCCCAATAATTTTCATAATAACGTACTGGAATGGATAGAAGGAGCAACGAGAACCTATGAACCATAAAAACTGGGATGTGGTGATTGCCGGCGGTGGTGTTATGGGTTGTTCCATCGCCTATCATCTGATGCACGCAGAACCGAATTTGAAGCTTGCAGTGATAGAACCGGATCCTACGTATGCGCACGCCTCCACAACCCTGTCTCTGGCAAATATTCGTGTTCAGTTCAGCCTGAAGGAAAACATTCAAATATCTCAATATACACTGGAGGTGCTCGAAAACTTTGATACGGATATGGCGGTTGAGGACAAAACCGTCAACATCGCCTTTAAGCCGGAAGGGAACCTGTTTTTAATCGATACGGTTTCCGAAACCACGGCAAAAGCCGCATTGGCACTCCAAAAAGACCTGGGTTGTCATGTCGAATGGCGGTCCCCAGAGGAGATCCGGGCACGGTACCCGATGTTTGAACCCGAGGGATTTGCCGGTGGCACCTATGGCGCCCGAGACGGACATCTGGATGCCTATGCGTTTTTAAACGGCTTCCGGATCAAGGCCGCATCCATAGGTGCGCATTTTATCAAAGACGAGGTGGTTTCGGTGGTTACCGAATCAAACCGCGCAACAGGCGTGCACCTGGCATCCGGCAGGCACTTGAAATCGGAGCGGGTTATTAACTGTGCCGGTGCATGGGCGAGTAAACTGGCAGCGACCGCTGGAGTTCATCTTCCCATTGAACCGGTCAAACGCCAGGTGTTCGTATTCGACCCGGCTGAAAGGCACGGACAACCGATGCCGCTGACGGTGCTGTCGTCCGGCCTTTATTTTCGACCAGAAACCGGTGGACTGATCGTTGCCGGAAAGTCTTTTGAAAAGGATCCGGTTGGATTCGATTTTACCTGGGATGAAAAACGCTTTGTTGAATCCCTATGGCCGGAACTGGCTGAATTTGTGCCTGCCTTCGAATCACTGAAACTCATGAGAGGATGGACCGGATTATACGCGGTCAACCGCCTGGACGGCAACGCGATCCTGGGAGAATGGCCTGAGATTAAAGGCTTTTACCTGGCAAACGGTTTTTCCGGACACGGTCTCCAGCAGGCCCCGGCCGTGGGTCGTTATATTGCAGAGTTGATCACCGGCACCGCCCCAACAATGGATCTTTCCATTTTCGATCCCGATCGGATACTTAAAAACAGACCGGTGGGGGAAGCCGGTCTGGTGTAATTTATATAACCCGAATACGGTCTCTTACTTTTTACCGCCGCCGCCACTGGATCCACCACTATCACTGCCGGAGCCTGAATCACTGCTGCCGGCCCCGTCACCTGCACCGCCCGAACCCGATTCTCCGCCGGATCCACCGCCGCCACTCCCTGCGCCGGAACCTTCTCCACCGGCCCCACCGCTGTCGCTTCCTGTGTCCGGGCCGCCGCCGGACCCTTCACTTGCACCGCCCGAACCCGATTCTCCGCCGGACCCACTCCCTTCACTCCCTGCGCCGGAACCTTCTCCACCGGATCCGTCGCTGTCGCCTCCTGTTTCCGAGCCGCCGCCGGACCCTTCACCTGCACCGCCCGAACCCGATTCTCCGCCGGACCCACTCCCTTCACTCCCTGCGCCGGAACCTTCTCCACCGGATCCGCCGCTGTCGCCTCCTGTTTCCGAGCCGCCGCCGGACCCTTCACTTCCGCCGCCCGAACCCGATTCTCCACCGGGGCCGCTACCACCACTTCCGTGATCCGATTCTTCCGAGGACGGTTCCCTGCCGGTTCCGCCTTCAGTTTTCCCAAGATTTCCAGCCTTTTCTCCCCGGCCAATTTCCCGGGAATATTGATTTGCCATTTCCCCGGAATTTGCCCGGGTTGCATGGTCGGTAAAAGAGCTGCGAACCTGTTTCATCTCCCTGACATTGAAGCCGTTTTGATGTGCCTGGCAGACCACCTCGGTTGCTGCGTTGGAGGACACCCCCATACGCGCCATTGTTCTTGTGGCGAGAAATGTCTCCAACGCCAGGGCCTCTGCAAGATTCTGGTTCAATTGGACGGATCTTTCTTTTGTACTCACCATGATCGTATCGATATCCCGGGCTTTCATTCCGGCAGACAGGCTGTTGGCAATTGCAGTGGCAATTTTTTCGACCTGACCTTGATCTTTTGCAATAGATTTTGCCTTCTCATAGGCAAACGCGTATCGTGACAATGTCGTCTCCATTGCTTGGAGAACAAAATCATCAGGAACCCTTTTTGCAACCCCTTCAGGCACCTTGTTCATTATGGGCCCCACCGGAAGTTCATTTTTTTTGGCTTTCAACACAATATTCTGGGCCCTTATGGTTACCTCCTGTCTGAACCGGTTCTCCACCATCATGCGTGTCATATCAATGGCCTCCTGGCTCGGTATACCGACATTTATCATATCACGCGTTCTCGCTTTTATCTGCTCGGAAGCCCCGGGCAGATTATTATCGACATCATCTCCCTGGGCATTTGCAGTAAAAAAGAATATGCTCACAAAAATTATCACAATTTTTTTCATTTACGCTCTCCTAGTTGAAACTCTGTACATATAACGACCCCCGCCGCAGGAAGTTACGGATAGGGGGCATATACACAATTGGCAGAACCGAAATCATCCGCCTCTCTGTATTGGCATTCCGGCACAAAGGGTTCTCCGTCAACGATATAAAAATACTTGAACTCCATTTTTTCCGGGACCCGTATTTCCCATGTTTTCCGGTCTATTTTTTTTGCTTTGTGATACCGGTATCCATCGATTGAACTCAAAAATAAGACCGATCCGGCCTTCGGTTTCTCCAGGTAAATATAGAGCGAATTGTTATTCGATTTATAGTAATGCGTTGCACAACCGGAGGTAAGAAGCAGCGTTGAAAAAATCATCATCAGGTATTTTCTCATACCTTACCATCCACATGAATGATTGAATTTTCACCTCCGAAATCATCTTTTTCACGTGTCAGAATCGTCGGGTCTGCAATTCTATTCCGTCCTTCGAGGATATAGGTAAATCGATGTTCCCCCCGGTCCAATTTGAGAATAATTTCCCAATATCCGCTGGAGCCGATTTTTTTCAGTGGTAATTTTTTCCAATCTGTAAAGGTTCCGGCAATCTCAGCCTGCTTCGCATATGGTTTGTATATCAAGAACCGATTGGAGGTCCGGTAATCCTTTTGAGTCGGCGCAAAATAGAATGTCAGCAGCAATGCTGCTGCAAAACCGGTTACTGCAAAACCGACTGGACGCAGAAGAGATACAACAATTCTTCTCCAATCCCTTGTCGCCTCGATTCGAACGAGAGGGGTTTGATAGACCGCATCCGAGCGGATTATCTTTTCCTGATGCAGGAGTTCAACGGCCTCATCTGCAAAACCGCTATCCGCTCGAATCTTATCGACAAATGATATTTTGTCGTCCAGATCCAATTCATCATCGATATACATGCTATTCAGATATTCCATGGGGAATCTCCTCTTTGATTATTTTTTTTAATTTTATCCGAGCTCTATGGACCTTGATTTTTACATTTGCTTCACTGATTCCGGCGATTTTCCCGATTTCACGATACGAAAGATCACCGTTTGCCGCCATGGACAGGACATCCCTTTCACCCTCATCAAGCTGTTCCATAGCCGCCAGCATGTGACGATAAGATTCCCGGATCATAAAATACTGCTCAGGATCCGCTGAAGCATCCAGGGGTTGCTCCACTATGGGCGCCTGCCGGCTCGATTTTTTGGAATGATCCAAAAGTGCATTCCGCGCAATGACATAAAGCAGTGAACTGTTTTGCACACCGGAACCATATGATCGAAGCATTCTTGCAAAGCTTTCCTGCATAATGTCGCTTGAAAGATGATAATCCCCGGTTTTTCTTATGAGGTATCCGAACAGTTTCTCTCTGTGGGTTCGGTAAAATGTGTCGAATGAGTCCATTGGATTAATTAGGATCATCCCCAAAATGGTTCGGTTATATTTCTCTTTGCGTCCCTTTGACTCCTGAAACCTTAAAATCTTTCCCAAGCAAAATATAAAAAGGCCTAGTTACTACCTGAATTTTGCACGCAAATGACTCTAGCGGAGCCTGCCCGCAAATTTTACAAATTCTGATTGCAACAACCGGGGTCGCTTTTTTGCCGCTATCGATATCGGCGAAAAGAGAAACGAGAAG